>ERZ825324.123-NODE-123-length-103274-cov-4.260407_pt1 | contig 103274 bp, 65 predicted proteins | sample MGYA00519859_ERZ825324 | MGnify/ENA primary metagenome ERZ825324 (study PRJEB31778, sample SAMEA3449198) | human gut metagenome | biome: human gut; feature: human-associated habitat; material: faeces | place: United Kingdom | collected 2010/2012 ...
AGAGCAACAGCCTTCTAAGCTGTGGGTCTTGGGTTCGAATCCCAACGGAATCACGGGAAGGGACACCGAAAAAGGTGTCCCTTGTTGTTGATAATCAGTTGATTATAATTTTAGGGTGATAACGAAGTTTTATGCGTGGGTAGATTTTTATGCCACAATATTTGTCGTTATTTACCGTTATTTCGTAAGCATCCCATTATAGCTCAGTAGAAAAGAGATTGGGAAATTTCCTTAGTTAATACGCCAGTTCGTGAAGAGAATGCAACTAAAGAGTCTGCGAGATAATAAACCAAACCAAGGAAAAAAGTAAGGGAAAACTTACTTGTATTTATCTATCAGCCCTTGTGCTCGGCTGTCACCAAGCGATTTGGCTTTTTCGAGGTTTGCCAACCCTTCAGCTTTGAGTTTCTTCTGTATCTGTGCCAGCCCGAGGAAGATGTATCCATCGGGATATTGTGGTGCCAGTTCGACGCAACGGGTGGCAGCGAATACTGCTTCATCAAGTTTATTCACGCGCAGATTCATCGAGGCCAATTCCACCCAATAAGTAGGTTCCTTGGGGGCAAGAACACAAGCGTGGGCAATATCGTTGAGGGCCTGTTGGTACATGCGTATTTTGTTCTCGCACTGATAGCGGGTATAATAGAACTCAGCAGGGGCCGTGCCATAGAACACGGTCATGATCGTATCGTAGAGATTGTAATCGCGCATGGCATCACGGTATTTGCCATCGGCATCGAGAGCTTTGCCGCGGGCGAGAATATAGGGTGCTCCCATCTGTGTCTTTCCACTTACATTGACAGCACTGTCGATCAGGGCAATGATTTCTGACGTGCCGGCTTTCAAATTGGCCTTGGCTTGCGCAGCCTCGAAAAAGACTTCACCATTGCGAAGACCCGACTTGGCGAGTGCCATAAACTGGTCGTAAGCTGATTGATAGTCGCCTTTCATGAAAGTGATTTGGGCCTGAAGATGCCGATAGATGGGCAGTGGATTGGCAGCATAGGCAGCTTGAGCCTCAGCCATAGCCTTATCCAGAGTCCACGCTTCAAAGGTCTTTCCGCTCTGACTGTAAGCCAAATAGCGATAGATGAGGTCAGCATAGTTGTAGTGGGCTTCATCTTTGAGAGCCGCTTTGGCGATACCGAGTTCCATATAGTGGGCTGCTTCGGCAAAGTCACCTGCGCGGAAAGCAATGTCAGCACGTTCTTTGTAACCATCAGCAGCCGCAGGAAACTTGACCATAAATTCATCAGCGTATTTACGGATCACATCATCCCCAAACTTGCTCTTGGCCAACACCAATGTCATGCGGGCATCTTCTTCTTTGGAAGGCAAAGCCGTGCGAATGACCGTCTGTTTCAGGGCCGGGTCGAGATTTGACATTCCATTCACTTTCAAGTCGTTGATAAAGAGAATATCGGCAGCCGATACATCGCTGTTACCCGCCAAATGGCGCAGCAACCCCATTACCTCACCTTTGGCATTGACAAAAGGGCAACCGATAGCATTATCAGGAGCATTGTAATTGAACACATAATAGGCATACTTGTCCATAAACTTTTCCTCCTTAGCTATCTTGACCGATTGGGCATCGGTTTTGCCTTTGGCATAATTCACCAACCACACTTGCGCACCCTGCATCACAGTGGTGCGGGCTATTGGGGCAGCCGGTGTAGTACCCGTCACGCGAAATTTAGCCACATCATAGAGTTCGTTGCCTCCAAGAAGACAGTCCACATCATAGCTCTTGCCCGCAGCATCTATCACCGTAGCCTTAGCCGCTCCCACGAAAGGAGCGAAAGTACTTACAGCCGTACCATCGGTGGCGATAAACACACCGTGGGTGGAAGACAGCAGAGATCCATCGGCCTTGAAAGTGGTGAGTGTAAATACAGCTTTGGAAGCCTTCTGCACGGCTGCCGGTTGGGCTTTAACCATGCCCGGTAACAGTGCCAAGCAAAACAACCACAACATTATCAAAAAGGGTGTATGGAAAATCTGTTTGAAAGTTTTCATCTGTTCCACGTGGGGCAGTGCCTCCCATGAAGTGGGTGTATGGAAAATCTGTTTGAAAGTTTTCATCTGTTCGTCTTACATAAAATCATATTTCTTATTTAAATCCACAGCACAAGTGCCATATCAAAATCATTCTACTTATCAAGTTTGAGCAACTGCCGGGCATTTTCCATAGCAGCCACCGTCACATCAGAACCGCTCAGCATCTGAGCTATCTCCGTGACGCGCTCTTCCGTAGTAAGCATACGCATGTGGCTCAAGGTGCCTTGCGCTGTTTCTTCTTTCGATACCTTGTAGTGGGTAGTTCCAAGAGCGGCTATTTGCGGCAAGTGGGTGATGGAAAGCACCTGACGATGACTATCCCCCATCTCCTGCATGATTTGCGCCATCTTTTCGGCCACACGCCCACTCACCCCAGTGTCTATTTCATCGAATATGATGGTCGGGAGTTTCACCGTCCCACTGACCATGGCTTTCAATGAAAGCATCACACGGGCAATCTCACCTCCCGAAGCCACCTGTTGCACCGGCTGTAATGCCGTACTCTTGTTGGCACTGAAAAGAAAAGCCACCTTATCGCCCCCCGTCGGGGAGAGCTCCCGCCTTTCTATCTGCACCTCAAAACGCACATTAGGGATGCCTAACGGCACCAACCGACGCAGCATCTCAGCCTCCACCTTGCGAGCTGCCGTGGTACGCAAAGCCGTGAGTCGGGCAGCACACTCTTCACAAACTCCTCTGTCAGCCGCCAAACGTGCCTCAAGTTCGTCGATACGCTCACTGCCCAATTCTACATTATCAAGTTCGTTTTTCAATTCTCCCTGCATTGCGAGCAATTCTGCTACAGTGCTCACATGGAATTTCTGCTGAAGCGAATAGATAGCATCGAGACGCGAGTTGATGGCATCAAGACGGGTCGGGTCGAAATCAACAGCCTCTGTAGCACTGCTTACCTCCGCAGAAATATCTTTCAGTTCGATGAGAGACGAGTCGAGTCTCTCGGCCAACTCGCGCACTTTAGGGTACACTTCCTCTATGTCGTGCAAACTTCTGACTGCCTGCTTGATGCTACCCACGACACTACCATCGTCACCATTGAGGCGGCTGTCAGCCTCAAACAATGCAGTCTTAATCTCCTCGGCATGGGCCAATGTCTCTCCCTCCTGTTCGAGCTCTTCCTGCTCCCCTTCTTCAAGAGCGGCCTTGGCCAACTCATTGTATTGGAAACGGAGGAATTCCTCATTGGTTCGCGCCTCTTCTATCTGCCGTTTGAGAGCATCCAGCTCCGTTTCAGTCTTGCGATAGCGAGCATAGGCCGTATGGTAATCATCCAACGCCTTGCCGTCGGCAGCAATGATGTCGACCACATTGAGTTGGAAATCTTCTTTTTGCAAGAGCAGATTCTGGTGCTGTGAGTGTATATCTACAAGCTGTTCGCCCAGTTCGCGCATAAGGGAAAGTGACACCGGCGTGTCGTTGATGAACGCACGACTCTTACCGGCGGCAGACAGTTCGCGTCGGATGATGGTATCGGCTAAGTCCTCATCAATGTCATTACAGGAGAAAAAATCCCCCATGGCATAGTTGGTAAGGTCAAAGTGAGCCTCAATGACACAACGGTCGGCCTCTGCCCTCACAGCCTTAGAGCCGGCCCTATTGCCCAGCAACAAACCGATGGCTCCAAGGATAATGCTCTTTCCCGCCCCCGTCTCGCCCGTGATAACCGAAAAGCCCGGCCCGAAATCGATGCGTTCTTCGTCAATGAGCGTAAAATTTTTGATGTATAGTTGTTTCAGCATCTTCTATTGTTTGATTTTATCCCAAGCTGCGTTTTGGCTTGCATTGATGGAAAAAAGAATCTCATAGACACTCTCCTTCTCCTTTTGCGTGCCCTTACCTTGATAGATATTGGCCAGTTCGTCTTTTTTATAGTCTGTCCATATCTGTGGCAACAGACTCAGCGGCTTGTCCTCATGTGATTTCTTGAGATGGCTCTCTATGGCCGTGGTAATTTCCGTGCGTCCCCGCTCGGCATTGTTAGCCATCTCGTCAAGCCCCTTCCGATAATAGTCATATTGCAGTTGGCGGAAAGGGGCCATCGCCCCATCAAGGTAATCACTGATAATGGCATAACGATTGCGATCATTTTCAAAAGCCTTCCACCCCGGATAGCCCAAGTCTTGGGCATTGTTGGTAAGGTTAAGGCAACGCTGGAGCACATCTTCACCGCCCCGTGGAGCAAATGAATCAAGGTCAAGACCAATGATGAGATAAGCGTAGTAAGCGAAAAGTGCCGTGAGTTGGTTGTCGATCACCTCCTCATTGAAATTGAGCTGGTCGAACTGTGTAAAGGTGAAGTCGAAATTGTCATCCGTATTATTATATAAGGTGGAAGTGTAGGCAGAGTTGTAGACCGGACGGTTGGCTTGGACGAGTGCCTTGCAGGAAAATTTATTGGAGCTCTTGTCATATTTGGTCACCGTGATGTTGAAGTTACACACGATGCGCTCATTCTTCCCGAATTGCAAGTGAGTCCACTGCCGTTCGTTAACAAACTGCTCAAGTGTATGTTGCAGATTGTCGAACACCGAGGCGTCCGTACCCTCTATCTGGGCATGGTTGACTGTGATTTTAGCCTGCAACTCCTGGGCATCAGCCGTTGCAGGAGCCACAAAACTCATAGCTATCCATAGCAAAACGATGCAAGATTTCAGTTTATTCATTCCCTATTCTTTATCCTACAAACAAGCATATCCGACTTTTGCCCCCTGGTTCAGAAGATAGCAGACAACTCATCTACAATGTCACGGGCCACCTCTCGTTTCGGTTTCTTGTCGTATTCCTTCTGCCCCCCGGCCGAAACGATCGTGATTCGGTTGTCATCGGTACGAAAAGTCGTACCCGCATTGCGCGTTGAGTTGAGTACGACGAAATCGGCATTTTTGCTTTTCAGTTTCCGTCGGGCATTAGCTTCTTCGTCATTCGTTTCAAGCGCAAAAGCCACGAGGCGCTGTGCGGGGGTCTTCATGCGCCCTAAAGCAGCCGCAATGTCATGGGTGGGCACCAACCGAAGCATCATGTCTTCCTTGCCACGTTTTATCTTATGCATAGCCACGGCTGTCGGTCTGAAGTCGGCCACAGCAGCACAAAGTATGGCTGCATCGGCCTCGGGAAAAACCTTGACAGCCGCGCCATACATCTCTTCGCAACTCTCCACGTCGATACGCCGGATGCCTTCGCTACATGTGAGAGCCACCGGGCCGGCTATGAGTGTCACCCTTGCACCACGCCGCAAACACTCTTCGGCCAAGGCAAAGCCCATTTTCCCCGACGAATAGTTGCCGATGAAGCGCACAGGATCGATCTTCTCGTAAGTAGGTCCAGCCGTGATGAGTACACAGCGACCTTTAAGGCTGAGCTCACAGCCCTCTGTCTCATTCTCCGTGACAGCAGGATTTACGCTCTCCATTCCACCGCCACCATCACGGTCGCCACTCTCGAAAAAGCCGTCAAGCACTTCCACGATGCGCTCTGGCTCTTCCATGCGGCCTTTGCCTTCGAGCCCGCTGGCCAAAAAGCCCTCGGAAGGTTCTATAAAATGGTTTCCAAACGACCGCAGTCTGGCAATATTGCCCTGTGTGGAAGGGTGGCGATACATGTCGAGATCCATAGCCGGAGCGATGAACACAGGAGCCTTCATAGAGAGATAGGTGGTGACAAGCATATTGTCGGCCACCCCGCCGGCCATCTTTCCAAGTGTTGCAGCCGTACAGGGTGCGATGATCATGACATCGGCCCACAACCCGAGTTCCACATGAGAGTGCCATGTGCCGTCGCGCTGCGAAAAAAACTCGCTTATCACCGGCTTGCGCGTCAAGGCCGAGAGGGTGATAGGGGTAACAAACTCCTTGCCTGCAGGAGTGATAACCACCTGCACTTCCGCCCCCCGGCGTATAAGGCTGCGAATGAGAAGACAGGCTTTATAGGCAGCGATAGAACCGGTGATGCCGAGAACAATTTTCTTTCCTTCAAGCATTTATTTGTTATTGAATTCGCGCAAACGAATACGGGTGAGCACCTGCTTGGTGTTGAACGTGAAGTCGGAACTCAGCATCCAAGAGAAATATCCCGGGTCACGACGCAGCACTTCAGCCACATCCCATCCCTTATATTTGCCGAAGTTGAACACCTCATGCCGACGCGGGTTTCCGTCCTTGTCAGTCAGCGTGTTTCCCTGCGCATCGGTAAGGTCTTTCCAGATGATACGACCCGCGAAATCTACATTGTCATTGTTTTTGGAAAACTCGGCCAACTCGTCCATATCGTTATGGAGCACACGGTCGGGTTCTTCCTGCACACCGGGTGCATATTTGTCCAATTCGCCCATGAGTACACGATAGGTGGCCTCGGTGTCCTGATCGGCCCGATGGGCCTCAAAGTCTTCCTCCATCTTGCGCCCCGTGTAAAACTTGTAGGCAGCAGCCAGGTTGCGGCGTTCCATCTTGTGAAAAATGGCCTGTGCGTCAATGAGTCGACACTTACCGAAATCGAAATCGATGCCTGCCCGCAAAAACTCCTCAGCCAACATAGGAATATCGAAGTGGTTGGAGTTGAAGCCGGCAAAATCGCAGCCCTTGAACTCCTCAGCCAACCGCGGAGCCAGTTCTTTGAAAGCAGGACGGTCTTTCACGTCATCATCGGAAATTCCCGTGAGAGCCGTTATCTCCGGCGCGATGGGTTTACCGGGATTGATGATTTCGTTGCCACGCAATTCCGTCCCGTCAGGGCACACTTTAATATACGACAACTGTATGACCCTGTCGTTGACCAAATCAAGACCGGTAGTCTCAAGGTCAAACACGACAAGGGGTTTGGTGAGATTAAGTTTCATTCTTTCGTTTTAGTCATTACGCGATTGTCTCTCCCACCCCTCCGATCCGGACAGAGAAGGAGAGACAATCGTTTTTCTTGTTTAGTCATTCAAGAGCATAGGCATGAGCAGCATGAGCACATCCTCGTTTTCGGGTTGCTGCGAGGGCATCACGGTGCCGGCCCGACTGGGATCAGCCAACTCTATCACCACCTCGTCGCTCTCAAGACTGCTCAGTATCTCTTGCATGGAGCCTCCCTTAAAGCCAATACTCATCGGCTGCCCACTGTACTCGCAGGTCACCTGCTCCTTGGCCGATGTAGCAAAATCGATATCCTCTCCGGAGAGTTCCATCCGTCCACTTTCCACATGGAAGCGCACCAACTGACTGCTCTCGCTGGCAAATGGCAACACACGGCGCAGAGCTCCCAACAGGGCACGACGGTCAATGGTGACACGATTGGGATTGTCTTGCGGAATCACAGAGTTGTAGTTGGGATAGCGTCCTTCTATCAACCGACAGTAGAGAACACCGTCGGAGAAACGCATCTCCGCACTACGGTCATTGAACTTGACGATTACCTCCCCACCGTCCTTGCTCAGCACGTTCTTCAACAGCGATGCCGGCTTCTTGGGCAGAATGAACGCAGCGGGAGTTTCACTCTTGATATTGAAATTCTTGTTGCGCACGAGCTTATGCCCGTCGCTGGCCACAATGGCCAGAGCATCGGGTGTAAGATCGAAATAAATGCCGTTCATCACAGGGCGCAACTCATCCTGCGCCGTGGCAAAAAGCGAACGCGAGATATTGTCCACCAGCACAGCAGCGTCCATTGTCATAGTCGTGGCTCCGTCTTCCACCGGTTGCATACGGGGATACTCCTCGGCATTCTGGGCCGTGAAGTTGTAGAGACCGTTCTGATAGACTATCTTGATAGCAAAGCTCTGCGTGTCGATGTCGAAATTGAGGGGCTGCTCCGGCAGTTCCTTCACGGCATCGAGAATAGTGCGGTTGGGCACGGCAAATTCGCCCTCACCCTCGCAGCTGTCAAGTTCCAGTGCGCTCTGCATCACGTTTTCACCGTCACCGGCTGTGATGAGAAGGCGGCTGTTCTCCACCTGAAACAGGAAGCAGTCCAAAATGGGCAGCGCATTTTTGCTGTTGATGACACGAGCAAGCGTGTTAAGACGGCTGCTCAGAGCTGTGCTTGATAATGTAAATCTCATTAGTATTTATTTTAAATGTTTTGTTTCTTTACTTTTTCCATCGTTCTTTCCCCATAGGAAATATAGGCTACAAAAATACGAAAATAGTCTCGGAATACAAAAAAAAGTGCGGGAAAGTTTTTCTTTTTAGAAGTATTTTAGTAATTTCGCAAACTGAAAGAAATATTTATAATACGGAAACGAATAATATGGAATTACAAGGAAGAGTTATCGCAGTATTGCCCGAGCGCAGCGGCACATCAGCGCGTGGCGAGTGGAAGTCGCAGTCGTTTGTCATTGAGACCCACGAGCAGTATCCGCGCAAGATGGTGTTCGATGTGTTCGGCACCGACCGTCTGGCTCAGTTCAATATCAAAAGTGGCGAGGAAATCACGGTGTCGTTTGACATTGATGCCCATGAGTATAATGGCCGCTGGTTCAACAACATTCGTGCATGGAATGTACAGCACATCGATCCGGCAGCTGCCCAAGCCGGTGCCACAGGGCCTCAGCCCATGGCCGGTGGTGCTCCGTTCGGTGCCCCTGCCGAAGGCGCACAGGCTCCGTTCCCACCCGCTCCCGCAGCCGGAGATGGCAACAGTGCCGACGACCTGCCTTTCTAAGCGGTATTTTTCCCTTACACACATACAAGACAGCAACACCGGCATACCGCCTCATGACGAGGTGGTATGCCGGTGTTGTTGTTTGAAAAATCTCCCCAAGCCTCTCCTTAAGAGGAAAGTGTCTCGCGAGACAAAGGTAGCTAAGTAGAGAGGCTGAACAAAGGAACAATCCCATATATAGCGAAACTTACCAAGATTGAGAAAAAGAATTACACAGGAGTTTTCCACGCCCTTCGATCCAGCCCATCCCATCTGCCTCATTCGCCCCATCTGTCCCATCAATTTCCTCACTAAGTCCAAACGATATTGCAAAAGAGCCACACTTGAAAGCTCATCCGGCCCAACAGAGAAGCTCGAAGAGCCCCTTTCGCAAAATCATTCGGGCCTATTTGCCCCCACAATAAGAAGGAAAGTCCCCTTCAAGAGGGGTGGAAACTAAAAAAGGGAACGCCACCGCGCTCCCTTTGCTTATGCAAAGATACTACCCAAAAAGTAAAAATGCAAATCAACAACGAAAAAACGCGACACTCGCCACAGGCTGTCTACATGGCAGTAACAAGTCGCAGGCTATCGGCTTTGGTGCGGGCCTTGAGCCATCGATGCAGCCGTATGCGTTCTGCCGGCACCAATCGCGAGCGGCTGTTTACCAGTGCAATGATATAACGGCGCGACACAGCCGTGTCAGTACGAACCTCGGTAGCGTTGGAAAGGCTCACCGCCGTCACCGAAGGAAACACGGCCTTCACCTCCGGACCTATCTCCTTACCAAGCGTCTCATAATGGGTGTATTGCGCCAAATGGTCTGCAAGTTGGTTAAGCTGTTCTGACTGTTCTATGAGTTTTTGGGTTTTGGCCTCACTCGACAGCGTGGCGCTGCTGAGTTCGCGGTTGAGCAGCAACACGCTGTCAGAATGTGAACCTTGTATCACATTAAGTTTGTAATCGCCAAGTTTGTATTCTTCCAAAAGTTTTCGGGCACGGGTCACATCGGCCCGACCTATAGTCTTGCCCACAGCCACCACATTGAGCGTTTTGTTGGCGGCATCACAGCTTTGCGAAATGATTTGAGTACCCTTGAAGGCCAACTCGTTTTTGACAAACCTGCGCACATTGTTGTCAAGCACACTCTGCCTGATGATTTGCACTGTCATGTAGGTGGCAGGCAGCATCGTCACCACCACGATACCCACGATGTAGCGATTTACCGTTGTCAGGCGCGTGGCATCAACAAACGTTTTGCGATGAAAACGCAACATGCGCACACCTGCGAACGTGGCCAGAGCTATGAATACGGTGTTGATGAAAAACAGGTAGAAAGCACCGAAGAAATAGGAAAAATTGCCCACGGCCAACCCATAACCTGCCGTGCAGAGCGGTGGCATGAGAGCCGTCGCAATGGCCACACCGGGAATCACATTGCCCTTCCCCTTTGTGGAAAGGGCTAGAATGCCGGCAGCACCACCACAAAGCGCTATCAACACATCGTAAAGCGTGGGCGATGTGCGCGCCAAAAGTTCGGACTGTGCCTCTGTGAGCGGTGTGATGGTGAAATAGACGGTGGCGGTGAGCACGCTGATGACTGTAGCCACCAGATAGTTTTTGATAGATCGCTTGAGCAAGCGCAAATCACTGATACCCACAGCAAGGCCCATGCCGATAATGGGGCCCATGAGCGGCGAGATGAGCATGGCGCCGATAATCACAGCCGTGGAATTGACATTCAAACCGAGCGAGGCTATGAATATGGCGAAGATGAGAACCCACAGATTGGAACCGTGAAACACGACTCCGCTGCTGATCTGGCTGATGGTCTCCTCTTCATTTTCTTTGTCGGGCAGGGCATTGAAATATCCTTTCACCACTTGCCATAGGTTTTGGTCTTGTTGTGTCATTAGTCAATGTATGAATGATCATGAAAATTACGAGACAGGCAGCTACAAAAGTTCTCGTCCGATTGCTTGATTGCCGCCTGTTTCTGTTACAAAGATAGCATTTTTTAAGAATATAACAGCGCAAAATGTGCTACAAAATACATTTCAGGCTGTAACCGACATGGAAAAACAACACCTGCTTTCTGTCTCCAATCATACTCCTTATGCAGAGAATGTGTACACTCGTAGTCGCTGAGCGTCCCTACTTCTTATGACTCGAAACTTTAGTCACAGTCTCGGAACACGCACCACGCACGTCCGGCATGAAAAGAGAACAACTGCAACGGAAATGTGTGAAAACGCTTTTATAGAATCAAAGTATCTGTAACGGACTGTTGCCCGTTCTCATCCTCATTATCACGTGGATAAGAGACCTGTTTCGGACACGTTTCCTCATGGACTATGTAGTGGCTGTAGCTCTCTACGACGGCTTGACCAGCAACCAGAGAATCATTGTCAAACAGGGTGGTTCGACCGTGTCTGCACTATTGGCCAGTTTCGTGGCCGACTAAACATGAACAATGGCCATTCGCCATAGTTTACTTGCAAGTTTTTTGCAAGCTTTCTTGTGAAAGCTTGTTCAAAACAGTATGAAAACATACAATATTACGTAAAAAAGAAAAGGGGCTTACAAGCGGATTTTCACTTGTAAGCCCCGTGTTTATGCGGAAAGAGGGGGATTCGAACCCCCGAAACGCTTTAGGCGTTTACACGCTTTCCAGGCGTGCCTCTTCAACCACTCGAGCACCTTTCCAAAGAGCTAAAATGCGAAGCCTTTCGGTTTGCGAGTGCAAAAGTATCTAAAAATAAGGAGAAACCGATATTTCGGAAATGTTTTTAAAATTCTTTAACCTTTGGAAATATACGGGCCACATTCTCGTTGGTAATGCGGGCCACCTCCGCTTCGCTCACGCCATAAGCAGCAGCCAAGGTGCGGGCCACTTCTACAATGAAGGAACTCTCGTTGCGCTTGCCCCGATGGGGCACAGGGGCCATGTAGGGGCTGTCGGTTTCGAGCACGATGCGCGAAAGGGGCACCACTGCCGGCAGGTCTTCCCGCAGATGACTACTCTTAAAAGTGGAGACACCGCCGATGCCAAGCACGAAACGGGGAAGGCGGAGAAACTCAAGGGCCTCTTGCCGGTTGCCCGTGAAGCAATGGAACACACCACCGGGCAGGTCGTCGGCATACTTGCGGAGTATGTGCAATAACTCGTTTTGGGCCTTACGGCAGTGTATCATCAAGGGCAATCGAGTCTCCACCGACCACTTCACCTGTTCCTCAAAAGCCTCTAATTGTTCTTGTTCAAACTCCCGGCTCCAATAGAAGTCAAGTCCGCATTCGCCCACAGCGATGAACCGTCGCCCCTCAGGACCCATAAGGCGGGCTTTCATCGCAGCCAGCACCTCGCGGAAATCGGCTCTCACTTCCTCGGGTTGTAACCCTATCATAGGGTAAGCGTAACCGGGATAGGCCTCACAAACGGCAAGCAAGGCATCGACCGAAGGCAGGTCGACAGCCGGAACAAACACCTTCTCCACCCCAGCCTCACGGGCCCGGGCCATCACTTCGGGAAGATCGGCATGGAAATCTTCCACGTCGAGATGGGCATGTGTATCTATCATCATCTTTGCTTAATAGTCATGGGGTTCATGGCGGCGGTAATAGTAGACCACGCCAAACTTGCGGCACGCGGCAAACCTGCGCTCGGGCGGTTCGCTCTCGTAATGCTTTTCTATCTGATTCCAAAGGTCAAGCAATATCTCGTCTACCTCCGGACGAATGGCCCGCAACACTTCAATGGATTTAGCCGTGCGACTCTGCAAGTTGCGCTGCTGTTCATTGATAGTGCGGAAGATGTCATAGTGGGTACTCACCATGCCGATGGTGGGATTGTAGATGGGGCGGCCTCCCTTTCGCACACGAGCCTTCTCGCCCTCTATCGCCTTCTGCCCCCAAGCTATCAGCCCGTCGGTTGTCTTGAAGTTGGGCAACGCCGTGGTGTTGGGTGGCAGCCCATAGAGTTCGAGTTGGGCCTTTCTGATTTCCCCCCGCTCCACCGCCATGAGGAGCACCTGCATGAAATGGCTCACATACATGGTGGCATTGCGCTGCAGGCGGTCTATCTTCTTGGCATTGCGAACCTGCGCATTGAGATTGATGCGATACTGTTCGGCCGCTGTGAGCAGTCGGTCATAGGCCGGCTGCGCCCGGTTGAGTGACTTCCAGTCGATGAAACGGTCACGCACGGTATAGACGTCGTTGTTATCGAGCAACGTCTTCAAGGCTTTCAGCCGTGCGGCATCGGTTTTAGGGAGTCTTCTGTAGGGCATCAGTACCGGCGTTTCATCATTCGTTGGGCATAGCGCATGAGTTCAGACTTGCGCTCGTCACTCACGCCCACCCGATCGAGGTAGGTCTTACTTTCATTGAAATAACCGGCGATTTTCTGCTGTGCAAGCCGGTCAATCCCCATTTCGTCATAGAGTCCGGTGACAGCCTTCACCTTTTCCTGACGATCGAAATCAGTGGCCCGAACCCACCTTTCGAGTTCGGCACGTTGGGCATTATCGGCCCGGTTGAAGGCATTAATGAGCATGTATGTCTTCTTATTGGAAACGATGTCACCACCGATAGCCTTACCAAACACAGCCGGATCGCCATAGACATCAAGATAGTCATCCTGCAACTGGAAAGCCAACCCTATCTTCTCGCCGAAGCGATAGAGATTGTCGGCATCGTCGGCAGGGGCATCGGCCAACAGGGCACCAATTTTCATGGCACAAGCCAACAGTACGCTCGTCTTGAGACGAATCATCTCGATGTATTCTTCTTCGCACACATCGTTGCGAGTTTCAAATTCCATATCCATCTGCTGCCCCTCTCCTATCTCCAGTGCCGTCTCGGTAAAGAGGCGCAACACTTCCGCCAAATGGCTGTCACACTTGGTCATGCGCTGATAGGCCAACACAAGCATGGAGTCGCCCGAGAGCACAGCCAAGTTGGCATTCCACTTCTTATGTACGGTGGGCTGCCCCCGGCGCACGTCGGCATTGTCCATAAGGTCGTCGTGGAGGAGTGTGTAATTGTGGTAGGTCTCCAAGGCGCAAGCACTGGAGAGAATCTTTTCGGGGTCATCCTTAAAGAGGTTATAGGCCAAAAGCATCAGCGTGGGGCGGATGCGTTTGCCCCCCATGGAGAGCACATACTTGATGGGGGCATAGAGGGATGCAGGCTTGCGGTCGTAGGGCAAGCTGTCAAGATAGCGGTTTATCAACTGCAAGAGTTCATCAGCTGTTTTCATTTTGAGTTTTTCCTCCGTTTTGATTGTTACAGTAACATTAAAGGTTGAACACCACCGGAATGGCCATCATCGTGCGGCAGGGTTTGTCGTTGTCCACACCGGGTTTCCACTTGGGCATCATGCGCATCACCCGGAGCACTTCACTGTCGAGCACAGGAGTGGTCGGATGCGGTATTCTGATGTCGGCAACAGAGCCGTCTTTGTTGACAATGAAAGTGACGACCACCTGTCCCTGTATCCGCTGACTCTGAGCCTGCGACGGATATTTAAGATTCTTGGTGAGCCATTTCATAAACTCCACCCATCCGCCGGGAAATTCGGGCAACTGCTGCACGATGCGAAAATCCTTGGCCTTCTCGTCGTCGGCCGCCGTCTGGGGCAAAGCCTCCGTCACCTTGGCGGCATCGACAGCTCCACCACCATCGCCCACGGGTTGTGTACCGGTATTGGGATTGAGCTTTTCGGGAGACGACACAGCGGCCTCCACAGGCTTGACACGGGCGGTGACGGCATGGGAGACGGGGGCTGAGACAGCGGAAATCATGTCTTTCCGATCGTTGGGAACCACTTCCATATCCTGCACCAAGTCTTCAAACATCTCGGAATCCATGTCAGAATCTGTCGGAGAAGAGGTGTATTCCAACCCCGCCAACAGCAACGAAAAAGCCAACACGAGCCCCAACAGCAACCGGGTGGATCGCTTGTTTTCCAAATCGGCCTGATATGATTTCTTCGTTTCCAAGGGTATAATAAATCATCGGATTCCGCGTTATCAAGGCGACAAACGCCATAGGCAAATCCACGAATATATGTGCAAATTTACCTCTTATATTTGAAAAAAGCCGTATCTTTGTGCAATAATTAGAATTTTTAAATGAAAAAAGGTGTTTTTACCCTCCTGTTTACTTTCGTCACAGCTTGGGCTTGGGCACAGGAAAGCCAGACGGAATATAATTTTCTCAGGCTTCCCGTGAGTGCCCATGCGGCTGCACTTGGAGGAGACAACATCACCATCATAGAAGACGACGAGACATTCATCTTCAACAACCCCGCCCTGTTGTCGTCGGTAAGCGACAAAACGGTCAACCTCAACTACATGAACTACATGTCGGGGGCCAACATGGCTTCGGCATCGTTCAACCGGAACATCAAAGAAAAGGCTTCGGTGGCCTTCTCGGCACAATACATTGACTATGGCAAGATGAAGCAGGTGGATGAAAACAATGTGCAGACAGGGGAGTTTTCAGCCAAGGACTTGTCATTTGCAGGCTATTTTTCGTATATGCTGACCGACCGGTTGGCAGGTGGTATCAGTGCGAAATTCATCACTTCATACCTCGGAGACTACAATTCCATTGCCTTGGGCGTGGATCTCGGGCTCAACTACTACGACTCAGACCGGGAGTGGTCGGTATCGGCCGTGGCCAAAAACCTTGGCGGACAGCTCAAGGCCTACAACGAAGAATATGAGCGTATGCCCATCGACGTGCAGCTGGGGGTGAGCAAACGGTTGCTCCACACGCCTTTCAGGGTGTCGGCTACGCTCGTCGACCTCAACCATTGGGACTATAAATTTGTCAACCATGCCGTCGTCGGACTCGACATAATCCTCAGTCCGAGCATCTGGGTGGGCGGCGGCTACAACTTCAGGCGGGCCGACGAGATGAACATCCAGACGAGTCAAGACGAGGGGAGCAGCCACGGGGCGGGCCTGAGCATAGGTGCCGGTCTCAATCTGGAACGCTTCAAGCTCAATCTGGCATACGGCAAATACCATGTGTCGAGCAGTTCCGTGGTTTTAAACCTTGCCTACACTTTATAAGATATGACCAACATAAAAAGATAACTAACAATTAAGAAATGAAGAAAATAACCATCGCCATAGACGGCTATTCATCATGCGGCAAGAGCACGATGGCCAAAGACCTTGCCCGGGAAATAGGATATGTGTATGTAGACACGGGAGCCATGTACCGCTCGGTGACGCTCTATGCCTTGCGCCACAATCTCTTCAATGCCGACGGCAGCGTTCGCGAGGATGAATTGCGACAGGAAATGGGTAACATCCACATCACTTTCAAATTGAATCCCGAGACCGGCCGCCCCGACACTTATCTCAACGGCGAATTCGTGGAGAACGACATCCGGTCGCTTGAAGTGTCCAACCACGTGAGCCCCATCGCTGCCATAGCTTTCGTGCGCCATGCACTGGTGGCCCAGCAACAGCAAATGGGGAAAGAAAAGGGCATTGTCATGGACGGCCGAGACATAGGGACAACCGTATTTCCCGATGCCGAACTGAAAGTCTTTGTCACCGCAAGTGCGCAGGTGCGAGCCCAACGACGCTTCGACGAACTACAGGCCAAGGGGATGCCGGCCGACTTTTCCGACATTCTCAAGAACGTGCAGGAACGTGATTACATAGACACCCATCGCGAAACGTCACCGCTGAAAAAGGCTGATGATGCCTTGGAACTGGACAACAGCCATCTGACCATCGCCGAGCAGAAGGCATGGTTGCTGGCACAATACGAGCGGACAGTGCGCTAATGGCCGGTGTTTCAAGACTCCGGTGAACAAGGCGGAGGAGCACTCCATGCATCCGAAAACGCCTCCACACGCGAAACAAAAAGTGACAACAGGCAGATTCGTTGAAGAAAAAGGCCGATTCGCTGAAAAAAGTTTCTGCAAATGGGAGAACAAAGTATCTTTGCAAATGTAAAAAGGAAGAAGCAGGACGAAGCCTGAATGAAACAAAAGGCCACTCCAAAACCACATCCCGATTCACCCACAAGCACGGATGAAATATTCGGAGAGTCTGCTTCCACCCGCAACCGACACTGCGGTGAAGGTTCAAACAAGAGGATATTAAGTTTTTGTTTATGTTAATTTTGATGCGTATAGACCTTGTTTATATGCTATTCGGAAGGCAAAAGGGCTATATGCCGGGAGGTATGAAAAGCCCTGCGCCACCCGAACAAAACGACAGAGACAACAAACGCCCAAGATATTTGCAGAGAGATGAGCGACGAAGAAAACTTTTTGGTTTCATACGACAAAAAGGATACATGAGCAATAGATTTATTGCTGTCCGGTAAAACTTTTTCCTCCCAATCTGTTTAAGAGAAATCGTCTTTAATATTGCATTTTTTGACATTAGATTTAACATTTAAGTCGTTATCTAGGAAATTTAAGTTAATTTCCTAAATATCAACTTAATATAGATGCGGTTACTATTTTATTGCACCACCAGTATTGTGCCATAATGGAGACAAAACCGGTAAATGCGGACGGCCACAAGGGCCGCACCTTGCTAAGCGACGAAATGATCATCAAATGATTGCACGACCGCGACCCACGGATAACCCGTGACTACTTCTACGGCTACCGCCGTATTGCCTGGCACATCTATGACCAACAGTATAATCTTACTCTGAAGCCTGGCATGGACTTCTACAGCATCGCCCATGAATATTACCTCGCCCTCGACAAACACGACTTCAAGCAGCTGGAAGACCGTAATCCCGGGTGTTCACTGAAGACATGGGTGATCAACGGCTTACGCTTTGTTCTACTCGACCGACTCAAAGGCTATCAGCGTGAGCACCGTATAGACAGTTTCGAAGAGCGTGTTGAGAAAGCCAACGTCAAGTTCGACATCCCCGACAATAACTTTCAGGAGAACTTCCGCAACACCATCTTTGAGTTCTGCCGCAGCTACTATGGGCGCGACTCCCGTGCATCCATCATCCTTCAGATGCTGCACATTGATGGCTTCAAAGGCAAGGAGGTTGCTACTCAACTTGGCATCTCTCCCTCCGCTGTCGCCCAACGCTTCCACAAGATGATGAACGAAGTCGTCATTCCCTATTTCAAGCGCTATTACGAGGCACCGATGGTATCCGCTTGCATGGATATGGAGGAGTCTGTCAAGGCTATGCCAATGCTCGGAACATTATCTTATTTACAACATACTATGCAACCAAACTATTCAAATCGTATTACCTCTGAGTATATCACCAAGCTCCAGCCCAATGAGATATTCGTCTTCGGCAGCAACCTTGCCGGCATGCATGGTGGCGGGGCAGCCCGCACTGCACACCTCTACTTCGGAGTCATCATGGGCAACGGTGATGGCCCCCAGGGACAGAGCTATGCCATCCCGACGACGCAAGGCGGTGTAGAAACAATCAAACCTTATGTCAACAAGTTCATCGCTTATGCTAAGGTTCACCCCGACCAGACTTTCCTCGTCACCCCTATTGGTTGGGGCATTGCCGGCTTTTTCCCTGAAGACATTGCCCCACTCTTCGAGGATGCGATAGATGTGGAGAATATCCATTTACCCGAAAGTTTCTGGGAGATCTTGAGATAATAATGAGTGTTGGGAATCAGTTTAGTGAAGGAAATTGATGAGATCCTAAAAATCATAGAAGGAAAATGTTTAAAAATAAAATGAATATCCGCAATCATCCAAATCGGTAGATTCTATGCTTGAAACTCGTCCTATAAGTGCATGCGCAAAGTTCAAGCCTGTCGAACAGGTGAAATCCGAAATATCTTCGGTTGAACTTATAGCAGAACTCATTGAGATAGAGCTGCAGGAAGTCTGCCTTGACATCGTGATATGTGTCAAGAATGCTGCGCTTGGCATTGCTGATGGATATGTGTACCCACGGGAGCACTCTGCCGACCATGGCCTTGTCCTTCATGACATAAGTTTCATGTCCAGCAACCACACCATTCCTGACGAGTGTTGAATAAGAACCGGCGGCATCGGTCGTTGCCTCCGCCTTCGCATCCACCGACCTCTTTATCCTGTCTTCCTCCGTTGCGGCATTCAAGTCAGGTATGACCATCATCTTGATGTGACCGACCTTTTTACACGTACTGTACTTCTTGGCCGGCATGTCTGCGGGGACGGAGCTCTCCGCCATGACAAGCACCGCCGTCTTCCGTTGGCTCCCATGTCCACGCTTGAGAGGATGCCATTTTTCACTGTCAGGCGTCTCCGTGGAGAAGAATCCTTCATCAAGTTCCACCTAGTCAAACAGCCTGTAGAGACTGTCACGCTTCCCCATCACGTCACGCAGCTTATGCATCATTTCCCAGACGGGTTGGTAGCGTTTCCTTCCAAGCCGGCGCTGTACCTCCAAGGCGGATATGGACCGCTTCGTACTTACTATCAGAAACATTGCCACGAACCAATCGAAAATCGGCAGATTACTGCCTTGCATCACTGTGCCGGAACGGAGGGTAACCTCATGACCGCAATCCATACATGTCCAAGACTTATGGCTCGGATTCCAACTGAGGTGCAAGCCGCCGCATTCCGGACAATAAAGAGTATGGCATTCACGAAATTCCCTGAGAGCGTGCTCACAGGCTTCCTCGTCAGGATAAACTTCATAGAAATCAGTCAAATTCATGATCATTCCTTTCCAATAGTCAAATATAAGCCTATAATTTTTATACCAAGGATTGTCCGGGCAGTGTAAACTTTGCTAATTTGGATGATTGCGGATATTCATAAAAAATAATCTAATAGTGCTAGGAAAGTACCTGGCACTATTAGATTTACTAGTTTACCAATGATAGAGTTTCTATGCTGCTTACTCCACTTCTTTCTGAATAGTATCCTCTACCCCATCACCGATTACCTTTATCTCATGCTTACCAGCTGTAAGAACAACGGGACAGAAGGTCCAGATGACACCCGAAGAATCATCACAATGTGGAAGAGTCTGTACCCATTTGCCATCAATCAGGAGTTGTAGGCTACTGGCATTGCTGTAGACTTTTACAGAATAAGGCTTCTCTGAAGACAGTTTCTTAAGTCTACGTCCTGTAATATAAACCGTTTTGGCTTGATGGTTCCACAATGCCTTATAGAGGTAGAAAATATCCTTCTTCACCTTTCGGTCCCTTGTCACAAGTCCTTTGTCGTTGATATATTTCTTTTTCTCGTCAAGTGTGAAATGGATTCCATCTTCAGAATCCATGAACCCTTCCTGACGGGCTGCAACAGGAAAGTCGAAGAGTACCCATGCTGATGTGAAGTTCAGGAACGGCATCCTCAAAATCTGACGCACATGCTCCTCATGAACGAGGTTGCCATGCTCCTCGAAGTGATACTTGTCATCAGCCCGCAGTTTATTCATATCCGTTTCTGTAGTATGGCAGAATGGATCAATGCCAGCCCCATATTCAGAGAGATTACAGACGACATGTTTGGTATGGACCTTTGCCATCTCATCGAAGATATGTGCGGGGGCTGCTTTCTGATAATACCATCCGTTGTATCGGTTCTCAGAGAAGAAGTCACCTTTTAGTCCAGTATAGCCTTCTCGCTCGTATAGGCTGCAGTCGGTGACACCGACGAGGCGCTGTGGATCGAGGCTTTTGGCGTAGTCATAGAGCCGGGCTGTCTCACTGACCACTTGCTTGCAGTCGATCGGCCCTTGGAAATGGTCATTATTGCCCCAGCTGTCGATTTCATTCCACATTCCCCAGAACACGATGGAAGGGTGATTATACAAAGTGGTAATCATCTCTTGCATCTGTTGATGGATATTGTCAAAATAGACCTGTTGCGCATGGGTGCCGCAGACATCGACCCACGGAATCTCTGTCTGAACGATGATGCCTAAAGAGTCGCAAAGCTGGTATTCATAGTCACGGTGCGGATAATGGGCAAGACGGAGAAAGTTGCAGCCGAGTTCTTGGATGATCTGATAGTCTCTGTCGATATCAGTTTTCGTGACTGCAGATGCCTCTCCGGCCATATCCTGATGCTCAGCCACGCCGCACAGTGGATAAGGATAACCATTGAGCAGGAACCCCCTATCAGCAGTAACTTGATAGAAACGATAGCCAATCTTCGTACGTACCTCATCGAGGACAGTACCCTTCTTATCTTTCAAGGTTATGACGGCCTTGTAGAGATAAGGAGCCTTGACACCGTTCCACAGATGGGGATGTGAGACTGTGAACTGGTCTGATACGGTCAAGAGTTTGCTTCCCGTAGCAACTTGGTAAGGAACAGCATGAGAATAAACTTGATCACCTTCGGCATCGACCAAAGAGAATACGACGGTCACTTTACTTCTGTGTCCCGTATTGTTACCAAGCTGCGCAGTTATGACAGTTGTTGCCTGTTCCTCATTGACTTTAGATGTGCTAACATGCAGCCGATAGAGACCAGTCTGCTCAGGCGAGAAATAGAGTGGGCTCATCTTTAACAAGAATACAGGGTTATGCAGTCCTCCGTTCTTGTTGAAATCAGAGTTGACAGGGATGAGGTTGACGTCCTCGTGGTTATCACAGGTTACAGTGATTGTATTCTCTCCCTCATGCACATGCCCGTCAAGGGATACCCAAAAAGGGGTGTATCCGCCACGATGATAGACCACAGGCTGATTATTGATAAAGACGGTGGCTTGTTGAGCTGCTCCTTCAAACAAGAGCATCAGTGGTCGTTTCAAATCAGTCTTACTCAGGAAAATCACCTTCTTATAATAAGCCTTTCCCCGGTAATACTTTGAGGAATGACCATCTTTAGCGTTATACGAATGTGGAATAGTAACCGTTTGCCAATGAGTGCTGTCGAGGCTGAACATCCAGTCAGATAGACTGATGCTTTGTGTCCCTAAAACCTGTCCTCTTATGGTTATGATGCCCAATGACAACAACAAAAGCAGTAGAAAAGTTTTATATTTCATAATATTATCTTAAAATGGGGGCAAGACAGTTTCTCTTGCTATCTGCCCCCTAACCTTAATGGAACAACCTATTAATTGTATTCTGGATTCTGTTCGATCTTAGCATCCTTGTTCAGCTGAATCTCCGTCAAAGGAATTGGCAACAGAATGTTCACCTTCGGATCAAAGCCGGTAGAGAGTTTGCTCTCTGGCACCTTAGCTCCCTGGTCGTGATATTTCTCCCAGCGCTCAGCCAATGTACCAGTACGGACGAGTGTATAGCGACGGTTCTCTTCAGAAATAAGCTCACGAGCTCGTTCATCGAGGATGAAGTCAATGTTCATCATGCTGGCCGTAACCTTTCCGGCATTCACATCGCCAGTTTTCTCGCGATATTCCTTGAAGGCGCGGTCACGAAGAACATTAATGTCAGCTGCTGCCTCTTCCATTTTCCCCTGACGCATACGTGCCTCGGATCGCAACAGGAAAGCCTCTGCATAACGCATGATAGGCCAGTCTTTCACCAGTGCATAACCAAAATCATCCGTAGTATCATAGCCACCCCATTTGGTAGGATAAGGATAATACACATTCAGAGAATCGCCTTCGCGCGGTACTACCTGATCGCCAGTCTTCACAGTGATATCTCGCACGCCCTTACCTGCTTCTACACGGAAACCGTTGGCATCAATACCTATGGTTTCCTGATAACCGGGACGATTATACCACAGCACTCTGCGGATATTGAAATTGGAGTTACGGATATCACCCTTTTCGAAAAGTCCGTACTTCACGAAATTACTCAAACGCAGGCGGCCATTGCCACGTCCACCAAGAGAGTCACAGTTTTGCATGCCTTTGTATTTATGGAAAGCACAAACCCAGTTGCGGCGCTGCTGTGGATTATCAATGGTACCACCAGTGACATCACGGTTATACTCATTCTCATAGGTCCAGACTCCCTCTGTATTACCCTGTGACCGGCGCTGATTGCCCCAACGAAACATGTCATGATAAAAATCGCCAGCCTCACCTGTATACTTACCGTAACGGGCAGAGATAAGCTTATAGTTGCCCTCTGTGATGGTTGGAGTGATGACCTTCTCAGCTCTAGCATAATAGGATTTGTCGCACATGCCCATACGAAGATAGGAAGTGGCAGCAAGCATACGAGCAGCATCCTTATTGATACGGTCTTCAGTCACTGTTTTATCCACTGCCGGTAGATTGGCAATGGCATCGGTGAGGTCTGCCTCAATGACCTTATCAACATCAGCCACCGGCGTACGAGTATAGTCTGTACGTGGCGTTGTTGTAGACTCTGTCACTAGAGGAACCGGTCCCCAAAGCGTTACCAGCAACTCATAACTGTAAGCCCGGAAGAACTCAGCCTCCGCTTTCAAGGCTGGCGTAACATTCTTGTCATTGATAACAATGTTCGCCTCATTGATGATGCCATATAGACCATTCCAAAGAACTGTCACGCCCTTTGCCTCTGATGTCATCTGCTTGTATTTATAGAAAGGTATCTCTGCCCCTTCTATATCACCAGGAGAACCTACGTCTGTTCCATCCTGCCAACAACCGGTGAAACCCTGTGGATTGGACACTCCCCATAGCTGGGCAAACTTATAATGGAGACCGAGCACCTTGGCGTTATCGTCGTTGACATCCGTACCATAGTTGGAATACATTTTCTCGTCAAGGAAACTGTCACTGCACGAAACGGAAGAAAGAGTTAGTGCAGCTCCCAAGGCAATAAACGCTATATTTTTTAGTTTCATAATTATCAAATTTAGAAAGTTACATTAAGACCGAACACATAGCTCTTCGTCATAGGATAGGAGTCTTCATAACTGTCCCATCCACGCTGAATCTCTGTAGACTCTGGATCCCATCCAGTCCAGTCAGTGAAGGTAAAGAGGTTTCTGCCGCTGGCATAGACTTGCAAAGAGCCGATATGAAGAGCATCAGTGACTGACTTTGGGAAAGAATAGCTCAGTGTGATATCCTTCACACGCGTATAACTCGCTTTCTGTGGAAATCCATAACCATGAGGATTTGAGTTCTTACTCAGTGAGCGCCATTTGTTACTCTTATTTTCCGGTGTCCAGTAGCCAATCTCAGTTGTCGTATTACGGCGGCCCATCTCGTCACCTGCCATTGCCATCAAAGCGTTATCGCGCTTGATTCCCTGTGTAGTCTGAATAAAGACATTCAGGGTTAAGTCCTTGTAGGTAAACGTATTTGTAAGGCCACCTGTCCACTTTGGAGAAGTCTGTCCCTGAATGACCTTATCTTTATCTGTTATCTGATGGTCACCATCGACATCACGAAGTTTCAAGTCACCAACCTTGGCAATAGGATCTACATTCTTATATGCTCCACTGGCAATCTCATCCTCCTGCCATATACCATCGCAAACATAATCGTAGATGACACCAATAGGATGTCCGATAAACCACTGGTTACCAATATCGTCCTGACCGTCTCCATAGAGGTCTTTGATCTCATTCTTATTCCATGAGAAGACAAGACTCGAAGCCCATGTGAAGTTCTTCGTCACGATATTCTTTGAGTTGACCGTCAGTTCAATACCTGTGTTTTGCGTTTCACCCATATTAGCGAACACATTCTCGTATCCGGAGATACGCGGAAGGTTACGCTTGAGGAGCAAGCCCGTAGTCTTTGACCTGTAGAAATCAAGATTTCCATTGATACGGCTGTTGAGAAATCCGAAATCGAAACCTATATTGAAGGTCTTTGTTGTCTCCCAACTCAGATTTCCATTACCCATTAAGGCACTGGGATAGAGCACTGTGGCTGTTTGACCTCCCATTGCCAGAGCCGCCGATTCCATCTTACCTAGAGTCTGATAAGAACTGATGGCCTCATTACCCGATTTACCATATGAGAGACGGAGCTTCAGGACACTGAGCCAGTTCTGAGTGGCTTTCATAAAAGCTTCATTGGCTATGTTCCAGCCTAAAGCCACTGATGGAAAAGTGCCCCATTTGTTGTCTTTGCCAAAGACAGAAGAACCATCACGACGAACGGTGAACGAGAAGAGGTAACGACTGTCATATGAGTAGTTGAGACGTCCCATTTGTGATGCCGTAGTGTATAAGGAACGGTAAGAAGCCACGGATGCTGTTCCACCGCCGCCAAGGTTGTTCCAGCCCAAGTCATCATTGATGAACTTGCTGGCTGCAGCTGTACTGTTCTGATATTTATTCCGATAGGCAGCGTAGAGAGCAGTAATATCAAAATGATGCTTAGCAATATCACGGGCATAGGTGACGATGTTCTCTACTGTCCAGCTGCTACGCTCAGCATTGTAGATTTTTCCGTAACCAGTGTTGTTATTCTGTGCCTTGCCATCATAGTAGTTCTCACGTTGAGGTACGAAAGCGTAACCGATGTTAAGCTTATACTGCAAGCCCTCCAGCGGTTTCCAGATATCCCCAAACTTGATTAGCGTATATCCATTGAGGTTGATGTTCCATTGGCGACGCTCATGCTGCTGCGTTGTCGAAATCATTGGGTTGAAGAACAATGTCTCCGAATACATCGGATAGATACAATAAGTTCCATCGTCATTATACTCCTTGGCATACGGAGACATGGCTTCGGCCATCACGAAGTTCACACGACCACCGTCACGGTTGTGCGCTACGATATATGAGTTAGTACCGACACGCATATAATCGGTAACATCAACGTCAAGATTCGTACGCAAGGAGAAACGTTTGTAGTTAAAGCCCTTCAGCAAGCCCTTCTGATCCATGAAACCACCAGAAACGAAATATTTCACTCGTTCAGCACCACCATTGATACTAACACTGTGATTTTGCAAGATACCGATTTGAGTTGCTTCGTCAATCCAGTCGGTCTCCTTGCCTTCAGCCTGGTTGTCAGCCTCGTATTGGTTCTTGACATATTCATTGTACATCGACTCGCCAGGGTTCTGAGCCACATAGTCCTTGTATCGCTGGGTAATCTCTGCACCATTACAGAATTTTAACCTGTGGGTGAAATCTTCAATACCCATATAGCCGTTATAACTGATTGATGGCTTTCCATCCTTACCATGCTTGGTGGTTACCAAAATGACGCCATTGGCACCGTTGACACCATAAATAGCCGTTGCAGTGGCATCTTTCAAAATCTCTATGCTCTCGATATCGTTAGGGCTGATATCATTCAAGGAGCCACCCGACTTGGAGATAGGTACACCGTCCACTACGACATACGGACCCGAATCGGCATTGATGGAGTTTCGGCCACGTACGGTTGCAGTAGGAGATGCACCCGGAAGTGCAGAGCTCTGCTGGATAGTGATACCTGCTGCTGCACCCTGAACAGCTTGAAGTACATTGGTAACCGGCAGATTCTGAAGCCTGTCTTTGTTCACTGACGTCACAGATCCAGTGATATCACTTTTCTTTTGAACACCATATCCTACAACAACGACCTCATTGAGCATCTTGTCATCTTCTATAAGCTTAATGTTCACAGGCCGTCCACCGCTATAGGCTATTTCCTGTTCCTTATAACCGACATAAGACACTACAAGAATCCCTTGTGCCGGTACTCCTGAAATACTGTAGTTACCATTAAGATCCGTCACGGTACCTTGCTGGATTCCCTTAACTTTGATAGTTGCGCCAATAACTGGTTCACCTTGGTTGTCTACGACCTGACCTTTGACTGTAACAGCTTGTTGGACCACTTGAAGGCCAGGCCCGACCCATGCTTGCGATGGAAGTCCAGAAGTTCCGGCTACCATCGCCATCAGAAGAAATATCTTCCGGTGATCTTTTCTGAGATTGCTTTTTTTCATGTAGATGGTATTTAAAGGTTTATATAAAAGATTGAACGCAAAGATTGAATTTATTAAATTCTGTCGCAAATTTAAGTAGATAGAGCCAAATATTAGGCTATAAAATGATAATTTTAGGTCGAAAATCAACAAAAAGGATAAAAATGTTGTTTTACTTTATATTTTTTGTATTTTCGCAACGTGAAACAAAAAGACAGATGACAAAAGAATCAAAATATCTACTTCTACAACTTTGCCTTATCTTTTTCATCTTCATACCATTCAAAGGGCATGGAGAGATGACCCATACTCTACCATACAGAATAGTCAACACCTTCCGAACTTCTCCTTCGGATGAAAACCGGCGACTTTTTTCTGATCACTTTGGCCTTCTGTGGATAGGTACAAGCTCTGGATTGAAATCGTATGACGGTTACAGTTTTCACACTATAAAGTCTACAGCAGATCATCCGAATGTGCTTCCACATAACACGGTTTTGAACCTGACGGAAGATCATCATAACCATTTATTCATAGGTAAAAGAAATGGCATCGTTAAACTCGATGAGCAGACAGGCAATATTTCTTCTTATCCGAATATCACCCATGGAACAAATTTGGTGACCATGCTATACACCTCTCATGACGGTCAAGTGTGGATGGGTGATAGAGAAGGATTGCTCAGATATGATCCCGTCAAAGACCGGTTTGAACGGTTTGATGCCTCAAATTCTTACCTTATAGACCTCCAAGGGAAAAAACATCGGATGAACGATTACGACGTCTGTGCTATCACAGAGAACAGTCGTGGAGAACTGTTCATCGGTTCATGGTACAGGGGTGTATTACGTTTCGATCCCCGTAAACGATTATTCTATGCCTACCCTCATATTAACGAGCGGCAGTCGGCTTACTCGCTGTTTTTCGACAGCCGACATAGACTTTGGATAGGTACCTGGGGCTTCGGACTTCAGCGAATGGACAACCCCGACAACCGCAATCATCCCAAGCTGCATACTTATTTCAGGGGCAAAGGAAGTTTTGACGCCTATTATAAAATCATTGAGGATCCGGTAACACATACTATCTGGGCCGGATCGCGCGAGGGGATCAATATTATCGGTCTTGATGATGACTTTTCGAAGATACGTTATTATAACAGTTATCAATTTGGATTCACCTATCCCCTGCCCTTCTGTAACGATCTGATTACGGATGAGCGTGGTAATATCTATATTGAGACACTCTACGACGGCATCATTCATGTCAATACCGTCCCTTCACCATTCCACAAATGGAATCTACGATCTTCAGGTTATAACCTCACTGTCAATTCGGTATGCAGCATTTTTACAGAAGATGGCAGAAAGATATGGCTTACGATGAAACCATACGGCATAGCCTGCTATAATCGTAGCATAGGAAAAGCACTATTCAATGGCGAAATCCCTGGATTCTCCGGACTTCCAGATGACTTTCTCAAGACCAGCATCACTTCTATCGCAAGACGCTATAACGGTGAACTGTGGTTTGCCGACAACAGCTACGGAATTGAGTATATAAAGTTGGGAAACCAGTTACGATTCTTCGCATCAACGACTACCCACAACTTGTCAATAACTATATCCAGACACTGCTGGCTTCTCGAGACCATACAATGTGGGTAGGTCAAAGAAGTGGCATCTCCGTATTCTATCCTGACAACCAGTGCATCGCCCTCACAATGCGGGAATATGGTAAGGACATCAGTAACTGCGCACCTCAACAGATTATGGAAGACCATAATGGCACAAAGTGGGTTGCTACTGATAATGAGGGCATCATCCGCATCAAAGGCGACATTTTTCATCCTTCAACCTTGCGTTTCCATCAATACAGCAAGGATCAGCACAACTTCAGCGTAAATGATGCTACTGCATGCTATGAGGATTCCCGTCATAGGATCTGGGCCATCTCCAACAGCGGAGGGTTGTTCAAATACAACCAGCGTACCGACAAGTTTGAATCCATGAACAACCGTTATCATATTCCCGGTGATCGTATCTTCACCATTCAGGAAGATGCACATGGAAACCTGTGGTTGTCGACCGATAATGCACTGATATGTTTTCCTTCCGATAATACGATACAGACTCGTATCTTCGGAGAGGAGAATGGTCTCTCAGATATATTCTTCTATCCCAACTCATCTTTCAGGTACGGCAACGAACTGTTCTTAGCATGCCGTAACGGTTACTTCTGTTTCGCTCCAACCCATCTCAACACTAACCGCAAGAAACAAAACATCCGTATCATTGTATCCGATATTCTCATCAACGACAAACCCCTTGAGGAGATAGACAGCGCTCAACGCGTTAGCATCTCCACTTCATTGGCTTCCTTCACGCACCAGCTTAAGATTCCAGCAGGACAAAACAAAGTTGCTTTGAAAGTCGCCTTACTGTCATATAATAATGAACAGGCTCAATATGCATATCAGTTAGAAGGACAAGATAAGTCATGGAAAGTGTTGAACAATGGACACCATATCATAACGTTTGAGAACTTACCTGCTGGCACTTACACGCTTCATTTGCAAGCCTCTGACTCACATGGCAATATATATAAACTTCCTTACGACATCACCATCATCCAACAACCTCATTGGTATGCTTCTTCTTTTGCTATCTGTGTTTATATTCTTTTGATAGTTTCCGGCTTTTGGTTGGGAAGTCGGTGGTATAGAAATCATTTGAAGATTGAAAACCAACTCCAGATGGGCGTAATATTCACGAACATAACCCATGACTTACTGACACCACTCACCATTATCTCATCCATAGTTGAGATTATGCGACAGAAAGTTCCACAACTGGAAGACAACTACAAGATGATTCAAGATCATATTGTAAGAATTAACCGTATGTTGCGTCAGATTTTAGAGGTTAGGAAAGATCAGGCTGGTCAACTCAAGTTGCTGACAAGTAAAGATGACTGGTCTATGGAAGTAAGAAAAATATGTGAAAGCCTACGCCCAATGGAGATGGCTCATAACAACACTTTGGTTCTCAATATTCCTGACCAACCTGTTGAGGGATGGATAGACAATGACAAACTGGAAAAGATACTCTATAACCTTTTGTCCAACGCTTTTAAATATAGCCAAGAAGGTGGAACGGTGACTGTTCAACTTAGAAAAGAAGACAAGAATGTTGTTCTCTCTGTTCTTGATCAAGGAATAGGAATAACTGAAGAGAAATTCAAGCATCTCTATACCCGCTTTCTTGATGGCGATTACAGGAGAATGAAAACAGAAGGCACCGGGATAGGCTTATCCCTTACTTATGACCTAGTTAGGCTTCATCACGGAACCATTGACTGCAAGAGCAAGGCAGGTGAGGGTACCGTCTTTACTATAACGTTCCCTCTGTCAGCCAGTGCCTATAGCGAAAAAGAAAGAGACAAAAAGACAAAGCAACCGGAAATCTTTGTAAACACCGAGAGCGAAGCTCAACTTAAGGTCATAGGAACATCTAGAACGAAAAGACCTAAGGATGCAGCAAGAATATTAATTGTAGAAGACAACGCCGAGCTCCTTACGCTTATGAAGACCCTCCTTGAGAAGGATTATCAGATTCTCACGGCAGCGAATGGACAACAGGCATGGAACATGATTCAGAGAGAAGAGCTTGATCTTATCATCAGCGATGTCATGATGCCCGTCATGGATGGTATACAACTGACTAAAAAGATTAAGAATAGCAACTTCAGCCCCTTACCCGTCATTCTATTGACAGCGAAGACCAGCGAAGCTGATAAAGATGCTGGTATCCAGTGCGGAGCTGATGACTATATCGTTAAGCCCTTCCGTTTTGAAAGTCTGCGGTTACATATCAACAATCTTCTTGAAAACCGTTCTAGGTTCAGAAATGTTGTTCAACAGCAGACGCAGGAGCAACAACTTCATAATCATCAATCTAAAACAGCTCATCTGACGAGTCCTGATGAGCTCTTTATTAGTCGCGCCGAAGCCTGTGTGATGAAGCATCTCGCTGATCCTGAATATTCACGCGAAGAGTTTGCAAAAGAAATGTTGGTCAGTCCCTCGACATTATTCAAAAAACTACGGACGCTCACTGGTAAAAACATAGTGGAGTTTATCACCGAAAATCGCCTGCGTGAAGCGAAGCGAATCATCCATGACAATCCTTACGTCAAGTTGTCTGAAGTCGCATTGCAAGTGGGCTTCAATACAAGCAAATATATGAACTATTGTTTTAAAAAATATTTTGGACTGTCGCCAAGAAGCTTTGCAGAACAGGTTCGGGAAAAGTTATAGGTAGACAGAGCTAAGCAATTCCGACGATACTATCGAGGTAGAGAATATCCATCTGCCCAAGAGTTTTTGGGAGGCTTTGAGATAATTATCTGCGCATGGACATTAAGAGTAGTTTCTGTTTCCAAGCTGCTCTTTGTCTATGTTGCTTTATTATCTGAAGTAAATCTAAATATTCCTCAGCGTTTTAAAACCGGTTTTCCGCTCTGGTTGAAGAAATTCCGTGAGTGCGATTTTGTTAATATTATTCACCACCATCCGACAACTTGCAGAGACTGTTTTTATAGGTGTGTGAGCAATACGCAGATTCACCTCCCCATCAAATGTCAACTGTTCCCCTTCAAGGCCGGTCGGCATCAGGCCTCCACATGACTGAGAATATAATCCCGGCACTCTTCCATGAGCCACTTGGGAGTACTCGTGGCTCCGCAAATGCCTATGGTGCTGACACCTTCCAACCACCCCAAGTCGATCTCCTTGGCACTCTCTATCTGATAGCTGTTGGGATTGACACTCTTGCACTCGTTGTAAAGCACCTTGCCATTGCTGCTCTTGCGCCCGCTCACAAAGAGGATAAGATCGTGCTTCGAGGCGAAATTGGCGATATTGGGCATACGGTTGGCCACCTGCCGGCAAATGGTGTCAAAACTCCTGAATGTTGCCGTGGGGGCAATGTGACGCTGTATATAGTCGATAATGCGGTGAAACTCGTCAAGGCTTTTGGTGGTCTGGGAATAGAGATAGATGTCACGTTCGAAGTCAAGTCGCTTCACATCGTCAAACTTCTCTATCACAATGGCATGGCTGTTGGTCTGTCCCACCAGCCCCAGCACCTCCGCATGACCGTTTTTCCCGAATATGACAATCTGCGTTCCCTGCTTCGGTCGGGCCGGTGCAAGCATGGCCGAAAGTGCCTCGGAGGCCTCCCGGTGCTGTTCCTGCTGTTCGGGGGAGGAGTTCTCGTATTGCCGTTTGATGCGCCGCTGCAATGCCAATACCACCGGACAGGTGGCATCGATAATCTCGATGTTGTTGCGACGGGCCAGCGCATAGGTCTCCGGCGGTTCGCCATGGGCCCTGAGCAGCACTTTCACGTCATGCAAGTGTTTGAGGTCTTCGTGGTTGATGGTGACAAGTCCCTTGCTGTGCAGACGCTCCACCTCCATCCCGTTGTGCACAATGTCGCCCAAGCAATAAAGTGTCTTGCCTGCGGCCAATTCTTCTTCAGCTTTCTTGATGGCAGTGGTCACGCCAAAGCAGAAACCACTGCCACTGTCTATCTCTATCTGTATCACTACTGTCTGTCGTTTGATTCTACTGTGCCGACACATTGATGACAATCTTCGGATGTTCCGGATCGTTGGTAATCATCAGGATGCGGGGCTTGCTGCGCGCCTTCTTCAGTTCGCGGGCAATGGCCGTCACCTTTAGTTTAACCGTTTCGCCGGGGGCAATGCGTGTCTTGCCAAGCGACACCTGCAAGCCCATGGTAAACATCTGCATGGAACGAATGTCGAGCTGTGAGCGACCCGTATTTTTGATTTCGATGCTTCCTTTCAACTTGGCTTTGCCGTTGAAACTGCCTAAATTCAAATTCTCCGTGGAAAGCGAGATGTGCGGAACCTTTGCCTTCTCCACCTCTGTGAGGCGATCGAAGTCGGGCAGCAAGACTGCCGACACGCTGATTTCCTTCTCCGGAGCCACCCGGTCGCCGGGGAACATGCCCAGGTAGATGCTCGTCTGTGTCAGTCCGAAGTTGCGGATGAGGCGCGACTCAAGCGTAAGCGACACCACGGCATCGTGGTTGGGGGCCACCGTGGAGGGCGAAACATTGGCCTTCATGTAGGGCGGAAGGTGCATCACCTGGGGTTTCAGCGTCTCGCCCGACACGTTCTTGATGTGTATCTTCTGCACCGGGCGGTCCCCACGGTTGACATCATCAAACTCCACATTGTTGTTGTCAACCCTCAAACTTGCTATCGTGTAAGGGTAATCGCCGGAGAAGTCGACCACTTCGCTAACCACAACACCCTTCATCGTGAGGACGAGAGGTTCTTGTTCGTTGCCGGCAAAGACGGCTATCTGTTTTTCGAAATGCCCCAACTGCGATGCGTCGTAGGTGGCCCGCAGGCCTATTTTCGACTTCGGAGCAATAGAGGTGTTGGAATAAGTGGCCGTGGCGCAACCACAAGCGGTGCGGACACTGCGTATCGTGGCTGGCCGGTAATCGTCGTTGAACACCTCAAATTCGGCCGTGGCAGGCTGCCGATAGACCACCTGCCCCAAGTCTATCACCGCTTGGGATGTAGTCAACTGCTGTGCTGAAAGTCCGAAACATCCTGCCACCAGCAGGAATAAGAGCACACACGTTCTGTTCATCTTGCTATCTTGTTTTTTATTCATTCTTCATCTGAAAGCCTTTTTTCCCTTTCATTTCTCTGCAACGGTCAGTTTCCGGCCCGCACACCGTCCGTTGAACTCGGGGGCGTATGCACACTGCACGGTCACACTGCCTCCGGTATATTCACCGGCACGGTCGATGAAATATTCCGTCTCGATGACGCGTTTGCCTTTAGGCAGACGGTCGAAATAGTAATTGGTGGCGTTGTCGCGCGGAGTCAGGTAACAGCCCATGCGGTAACCGCTCAACTGCTCCACGGGTTCGAGGCAGGCGGCACGTTTGTCCACCACCTGCACGAAATCGTAGTCGCGGTCGGCTGTGATGGTGATTCTGACCTTCACGCGGTCGCCCACCCTACTGCCCCCGATGATTTCGCGCTTCACGGCGAGCCCGGCAGCACTCTCTTGCTTCCCTCCTATTCCTTCCGTCATGGCCATGAGCTGTTGCACATAGAGTGCCCCCCAGCTCGTGCCCTCGGTGGTTTTCTCCACGGTAAAGGTCTTGGCATGATCGTCCTCCACACGCATCTTCACGTAGCCAAGACCGGCAGAGCCCTCCGGCAGGGCGATGCGCTTGCCGTCGAGTTTCATCACAGCCGGTGCACCACCACTGCGGGCGATGGCCTTGTCCACTCCAAAGGCATAGACAGCATTCACCGTATTGACCGGTGTGTCCCAAGCCTGCGTGCGCTTGCACTGCAACAGCCACCGCTGCATCTCCTCGATGGTCTGCTTGGCTTCGGGCTTCAGCAGACGCAAAGCCTCAATGGCAGCCACCTCGGTGGGTATCTTATAGTCGAACCATGAATAGCCGGCCTTACGGGTGTCATAATAGCGTCCCATCTCTTCTTTATATACGCTGTATTCCTCCATGCTTTGGAGGTAGTCGGCAGCCTGCCTTTTGTAGCCGTTCAGGGCCAGAATGACAGCCGAATTGGCCTTTCCATAGATGGTCAGAGCCGCCGGACGGGCTGCCAGCATCTTCAGTAAATAATCTTTGTCGGCCTCGGCAAAAACCGAGAATGCACGCCCGTCGAGTGCGCGGAGATAGAGATAGTGAAGTGCCATTTCACTCGGCAACAACTGCCTCTCGCCGTTTTTGGCTTTTTTCTTCAATTCGACCACTTCATCGGCCACCTCCTTTTCCATGAACCGCAGGGCACGAGCCAACATGCCGGCGGTCTCCTCCTGCGTGCCAACCATCTTGTTCAACCGCGCCAACGCCTCACTCACGGCCACCGTTATATACATGTTGCCCCTCATGCCCGGCCACCAGCTCCACGAACCGTCGGTATTCTGCAAGCGACGCAGTTTGTCAAGTTGGCCGGCAATTCGGGCTGCCGTCTTCGCTTCGTCAAAATAGTCGACGAGCAACTGCTTCTGTTCAGCCTCGCCCTCTGCCTCCAACAGCCACGGCGTATCGTTGAGTACGAGGGTTTTCAGTTCTTCGTTTCGCTGCAAACTGCTCTTGAGCGACCCTCCGCCGGGTTCTTTTTGCCACTGCGTCATCACCTGTCTAATAGCCGGAACCTGCTTCAGCAGATAACGGCTGATGCTATTGGCATAATAGCCGGTGACAAGACTCACGGCATTGTCTTCCCATGGATTGCACACCGTAGGCAAAGCCTGAATCATCAACCACGAGGGATTGTTGGTATATTCGATGGTGAGCGACCTACCGGAAGCATTGCTGCCGGCCAACGAATCGAGGTCTACGGTCTTGACACCGGGCCCATGCTGGGTGAACGGGAAAGTCGTCGTGACCACTTCGCGAGTGGAAAGTACGGGCAGATAATGCTGCTCACCATCGCTGAATCCACGCCCGTCGGCTGTCATGCGGCACACGAGCACCGACGGTTGCACACCGATTGCGGCGAGGTCTACACGGAAAGCCACGCTCTCCGTGCGACCGGCGGCAAGACTCACAGCCTGCTCCTTCGTATAGAGCGTGCGACCGGTGACCGCATCAAGCAGTTCAAGGCGGGCCGTAGCCTTCACTGCCCGCTCGGAAGTGTTGGACACGTTGCCACGAATCAGCGCGCAGTCACCTTCGCGCAGGAAGCGCGGGAGATAAGGCTGCACCATCACCGTCTTCTTGGCCACGGCTTCAGCCTCAATGCTGCCATAGTTCATGTCGTGGTCGTGGGCCAGACCCATAAACCGCCATGTGGTGACACTCTCAGGCAAAGTGAACTTGATGGACACATGGCCCTGCCCGTCAGCGAGCAGATTGGGATAGAAGAAAGCGGTCTCGTTGAGATTTTGCCGCAGCTGGGGATGCCGGCCGACTTCCTTTCCACCGCTGTATTCTTTCTTCTCATCGGTGGATTCCGCTCCTGACATCACGGTATTTCCGGTCATGGTGTCGGCATCTCCCACCACGTCATAGGCCATTACAGCCGACTCTTTCATCAAAGCCTCCGGCCTTGCAGTCCCCACGCCTCTCACCCGAAGCCCTCTTGCACTGCCGAATAAGGCGGAATAGACAGACAGATAGTCATAGAAATATTCTTTGCGGAAATCACTGAAAGACAGCGAATGGAGCGGAAACAGCCGCAGCGGACTCTCACAAACGACCGACATGGGGCGGGGATTGGAGAGGCTCACGGGCACCTGCCAACCGGTGGAGGGCAGATACAGCCGCCTGTTAAGACTGAAAGGCCAATTGTGCCCGGTGATTTGGTCAAGCGACTTGTCATAGAGCACGGCCAGCAGTCCGGCCTTGGCCGGTTTTCCGTCGGGCTGTGCCACAGTCAATGTCCACTCCTCTTTCTGTCCCGGGGTGAGCCGGTCGCGGAAGGTTTTCCACGAGATGTTCAACTTCTTGTCGGGCAGTGCGCGCCGGATGGCAGCCGAACGGGTATAGCCCACTCCGCCTTTCATCCAAGCATAGGTGAGGAGTATGCCGTCACCGTATTCCGGTTTATAGGTGAAGCGACGCGTGTTGACGGCATTACTCTGGCGGATGACGCCTTGTTCCAACATCTTCTCGCCGGAGAAAACGGTGTAGACGATGTACTGGTCTTTGGCAGATGAGCCCACCTGCACACAGACCGGGCGACCGTCGCCGGCAAACTCTTTGCCGCTGACATAGAACCAGCAATCGGTGGGTTCGGCAGGCACGGTGTCATCCATCGAAAACACCACAAACGCTTGTTTGAGCGTGTCTTTGTCACAATAGGCCGTGAGCAGATGCCTGCCCGAACGGAGTGTGCCGGAGAGGGAAGCCAGCGACACAGGTTCATTGGTCTTGGCCCGCTTCATGGGACCGTTGTCAAAGAAATAATTCACCGTGGAAGCGATGTTCGCCCCGGCACCGTTCTTATATATAAAGGTGAGTGTCTTGAGACTGTCGCGTTCCACCTTAGAGGGCAATGTGGCCGAGAAAGCCGTCGGCCATGTGCTCAAGGGGAGCGTCATCTCGCCTTCGCGCGTCTCTCCACTGCGGTCGGTGACAGCCGCCGTGACCACAAAATTGTAATAGCGGGCATCGCGATGGCTGCGGGCCATGGTCACACCGGGCTCCGGCGTGAGCGGAACACTCACCGTGAAGTAGCCGTTGTCGTCGGTCATCACGCTGTCTTCCAGCACCGTTTCGCCATCATAGTCACCATAACTGCGCCACCACCATGCCGTGCGGCGCACCACCCGATAGCCCACATTGGCACGCTGCACCGGTACACCGGCATAGCTCCGGGCCGTAGCTTTCACCATCAGCGTGTCACCGGTCTGATAGCGGTAGTTGACTTCCGGGAAGTCGACCTCGAAAGTGGGGCGCTTGTACTCTTCCACATCGAAGAAGGCACTGCCCCCATCACTACTACTGCGGATGGAGAACCGCCCTGTAAGCCCCGCGGCAGGAAGTGTGAAGTCAGCCGCAGCCATGCCAAGTTCGTCGGTGGTGACGGTCTTCTTCTCCACCTCCTTGTAGTTGGCATCGCGCAAGGTGAGCACCACGGTTTGTCCGCTTCTCACGTGGGCCTGCTTGCCATCCACCAGCTGATGGGTGAGCACGGCCACATGCACGGTCTGCCCCGGACGATAGAGAGCCCGGTCGGTGAAAAGTTGGGTGCTGTTTTCATATTTCTGCGCCTCCCAATAGTGATATCCTCCCCAAGCATTTCCATCAGGACAATAGCGGTCGTCGGCCGTGGTGGCATAGACGGAGATAGGGCGGACATCGGCATAGCGGTAGACAGCCTCGCCCTTATCGTCGCTGGTGAGCGTGATTTCGGCTCCCACCCTACCGGTATATTGACCATAACCCAAATGCAGAGTGGCCCCGGGCAACGGTTGTCCCGTGGTGGCATTCACGGCGATATAGCGTATCTGATTGTCGGGCAACGCCTCCTGCATTGTGGCCACATTGGTCACATAGAGCAACAGACCGTGTTCGGCCACGTCACTGCCGGGTGTGGTGGCATCGGCCAGATAGACACCGGGCTCCAATCCGTCGATGACGAGCGAGTCGGCCGACAGCTGATAGTCCGGGATGCCCACATAGCGGAAAGTCTTCGTGATTTGTCTGAACGGCTGCACCAGCTTGCGCAACGCAGCCAAATCTTTGGCCCGCCCGGGGTCAAGACGCGTCGTGGCATCGACGGTGAGCCGCGACACGGTGAGTGTGATGCTGCCCACGGCCCGCACGCGCCGCAAGTTGAGCACGACACGATGGTTGGGAATCGTCACCTCATTGCCCACAGCGAGCGTGAACGAGGGCCGGGTGAGCTCTTTCAGTTCATTTCTCAACCGGTTGATCCGCGGCCACCGGCCCCACTTGCCCACGGCATAGTTGATGTAGCGCACGCGTTCTTCCACCGTGGCATCCTCCGCCTCTTTCATGAAAGTGTAACGCTCGATGGCCAGTTCACCTGCTTCGGGCAAATCCTGATACACATGGATGAGTGAGTCGATGGTGTTCAGGTATTTCGACTTGCGCACGAGTTTCACCTCATCTTGGCGCTGTTTGCTCACCAACCGATAGGCGCAGATGCAGGCCGCAGCCCGGTTGCCATGCGCCTGATAGTAGTCGTGGAGTGCCTGATAGTCGCCAGCAGCGAAACCGATAACATGCAACAGGTCATCGCCAAAGATACGGCTGTCGGTCCCTCTGTCGAAAAGCGGTTCGAAGGCGGTGGTCTTGTATTGTGCCAACAGGTCGGGATACTGCATCGAAAGGCGGTAGTATTCCTGCGATGTGGTGGTGAAGGCCTCCGGTTCTGCACCAGACTGTAGCAACAGACGGCCCAAAGCCGATTCGTAGATGGCCGCCATCACGTGGTCGCTGCTGCGCACCGACCGCTCCTTGCTTTGCAGGCGCATCAAAGCCGGCATCAGCGAATCGGGCGATATGGCCGATTCGGCCTGCACCTTACTCAACTCCGCTGCCAACAACTGGCCGTAGGCCTTTTCGGCGGATGCCTTGTCAATGATTTTCTGCAACCATTCCACCGTGGTCTTAGGCAGATCTTTCTCTCGCGCACCGGCCACTTTTTTCCACAATGTCGTGTAGCCGTCGGCCAGCATCATTGCGGGAACCAACAGCACAGCTATCGCCAAAATCAGTCTCTTACACTTCATAGCCAAATATTCTTTATCGCATTTAGGATGCCGAGCGCAGCCTATCTTATGCAAAGGTAGTGCCAGTGAGCGCAATGGGAGCTTGCTCAACCATTGCCGAGCGCAGCCTACCTTATGCAAATATAGGCAAAAAAATCAGAACAAAAGCACCAATAAATAAAAAATGGTGATTATCAGACTTTTTTAACGGGAAGAATCAGGATTCTGAAAACCCCTTGCCCATACATAGCACGAAACTTACCAAGATTTTGAAAAAGCCTTACACACCATTTTTCCACCCCCATCTTTCCTGCCCATCCCATCCGTATCATTTATCCCATCCGCCCCATTAATTTTCCCACTCGACCCAAACAACATTGCAAAAGAGCCATAGTCAGAAGCTGAAAGAGGCCCTTTCACAAAGTCATTCGGGCCGGATGCCCCCCCCCATTTCAAGGTGAAAAAGTCCCTTTTAGGAGGTTGGGAGTCTTGCTGTGGATTGGAAACTAAAAAAGGGAGGCACTCCCGCACTTCCCTTGCTACTGCAAAGATACAACACAAAACTCGAAAATACAAATCCGACAGGAAGATATTTGACAGCAAAAGCCACCATCCCTTATCGCTGCAAAAGCAACTTCGTTTAGCATAAAGATGTTAAAAGCAGCCTCAACATCTTAATTTTCTTAAAAAGCAGGCTCGTATCAGTACTTAAATTTGGAGATTTCAAAGCGTTATTCTTATCTTTGTAAGTGTAATTTCCATTGGAACATATTTCTAAAGACACAGCAACAAATTATAATAACGAATATAACTATTAAAAGCGTATGAAAACAATGCAACTGACCAAGAGTGACTTCCTCAAGAGAGTGGCCGACTACGAGAACAATCCCACAACGTGGAAGTTTTTAGGAAACAGGCCTACCGTAATAGACTTTTATGCCAACTGGTGTGGCCCCTGCAAGATGATGGCACCTATCATGGACGAATTGGCCGAAGAATATAGCGGAAAAGTAGACTTCTACAAAGTGGACACCGAAGCCGAACAAGAGTTGGCCGCCGTGTTTGGCATCCGGTCCATCCCCACCTTCCTGTTCATTCCTCTGAACGAAGCACCACAACTGGCTTCAGGAGCCATGGGCAAAGCTCAATTCAAACAAGCCATAGAGAGTGTTCTGCTGAAAGGATAATGCTGTCGAACGAAATACTTTCTAAAGGCATTTATATCACACCAAAATAGAGCAACAGAGCATGACGGCACAAGATTTCAACCCGGTTGCCCTCAACCATCCGGGCACATCAAGACAAAACAAGCAATGATGAAATCGAAATATCACATTTTCCGGCATTGACCTTGCCGATATTCCTCGCGGCAGGTGGCTCCGACAAGCCTAAAGCGAAAACCTACACGCCGGCAGATGTGGAACTCACCATGCCCATGGTGCAGGCCGACAAACAAGAAACTCTACAATAATCCACCTTCTGGCGGGATTTTCTACCGGATTATTTATATCTTTGCACCAGACGCATATCGACAACCAAACAACAAAAAATATGAAAATCCGGACACTGACCATTCTGTCCCTTACCCTCGCAACGCTCGGGGCATGGGGAAAAACCTACACGCTCACTTCGCCCGACGGGCAAACGGTCGTCACCGTCGACGACAGTCAAAACCTCACATGGGCCGTGGACAACGGCCGCACGCAGGTGTTGCTGCCATCGGCCATCGGCATGACGATGAGCGACGGCAAGCACTACGGCACCGGCGTGAAAGTGGTTGGCACCAAGACGGGGCAGGACAAGGACTGCCGCAGCATGACACTCCGGTGCACGGGCGACTACAACGTGGAGTTTCGTGCCTACAACGGGGCGGCCTGCTACCGCTTCGTGAACATCACACCTAAGCAGGTGAACGTAGTGGACGAGCGGGCGGAATTCCGCTTCGCAGCCGACTACGAGGCCTTCATACCCTACGTGAACGACAACCGGGCGGGCGAACGCTACTGCTACTCGTTTGAATCCTACTACGACGAGCAGCGGCTTTCCGAGATGTTCCCCGACTCGCTGGCCATCACGCCACTCGCAGCGACACTGCCCGAAGGCAAACGGGCCGTCATCATGGAAGCCAACCAGCTGGACTATCCCGGCATGTTTCTGAAAAAAGGCGAGGGGCACTCGCTCGTAGCCGAGTTTGCTCCCTATCCGCTCGAAGAGGCCGTGAACAAACAGGCGAGCCTGAACCTCGTGCCCACCCAGCGTGCCGACTACATCGCGAGGGTGACCGGCAGGAAGTTTTTCCCGTGGCGGGTGGTGGTCATCAGCACACACGACACCGACCTGCTCACCTGCGACATCGCCACAAAGCTCGGCCCCAAGAGCCGGCTGAAGGACACAGCGTGGATCAAGCCGGGCAAAGTGGCTTGGGACTGGTGGAACAACTGGAATCTCTCGGGGGTGGACTTCCCTGCCGGGATGAACACCGACACCTATCGATACTACATAGACTTCGCGGCGGCCAACGGTCTTGGATACATCATCATCGACGAGGGATGGAGCAATCCCGAAGACCTGCTCGACACCTCCATCGCCATCGATCTCCCGGCACTGGTGGGCTACGCGGCCGACAAGGGCGTGGGCATCATCTTGTGGTCGTCGTGGCGCAATCTCGTGCAGCGTGGGCCGGAGAAGATGGAGGAGGTCATGGCGCATTACGCCAAACTGGGCATCAAGGGATTCAAGGTAGACTTCTTCGACCGCGACGACCAACGCGTGATGGAGTCGGCCTGCGAAGTGGCCGAGTGTGCGGCCCGCCACCGGCTCGTGCTCGACTATCACGGCATGAAACCGTCGGGCTTGCAGTTGGCTTACCCCAACATCTTGAATTTCGAGGGGGTGAAAGGACTGGAAAATTCGAAGTGGGAACCGCGCTCAGACCACGGTCCCTTGCACGACCAGCCGCGCTATGACTGCACGATACCCTACCTGCGTATGCTGCCCGGCCCGCTGGACTACACGCCCGGAGCCATGAGCAACGCCACGCGCGACCAGTTTTTCGGCAACAACAACCATCCCATGAGCCAAGGCACACGAGTGCACCAGATGGCCATGTACACCATCTTCCACGCCCCGCTGCAGATGCTCGCCGACTCACCCACGATGTATATGAAAAACCAACCATGCACCGATTTCATTGCCGCTGTGCCCACTGTGTGGGACGAAACGGTGGCCATCGACGGCCGCATGGGCGACTATGTGGTGATGGCCCGCCGCAAAGGCGACACGTGGTGGGTGGCGGCAATGGGTGACTGGCAGCCACGAGACATCACCATCGACCTCTCACGGCTGCACAAGGTGGGGACAAAGGCGGTCATTTTTGAAGACGGCATCAACGCCGACCGCGAGGCGACCGACTACAAACGCACGGAAAAGACCCTGCACCCGGGCGAAAAACTGACCGTACACCTCGCTCCCGGAGGGGGATGGACGGCGAGAATAGTAAAATAGAACCACTGCCGACACAGAAAAAGACCCATCGTGAGAATCATTCGCAACCACTTGCTGCCCCCCAAGAACTATGATGCCATCAACATTCTGGGGCTGCTCTTCTGCCGCAAGGGCACCACGCTCACAGCCGCCCTCCTGCGGCATGAGCGCATCCACACGGCCCAGATGCTCGAAATGGGCATCGTGGGCTTCTATCTGTGGTATGTGGCCGAATGGCTTGTCCGGCTGCCCATGAAAGGCCGGGCATACACCAACATCTCGCTGGAGCGCGAGGCCTACGCCCACATGGGCGACAAAAACTACCTGTGCCACCGCCCCCGATACGGGTGGTGGAAATATCTCAGAGCTCAAGGCTGAAGCATGTCAGATGTCAATATCTTTCATCAAGCATTTGGTTTCGGCCGGAAAAAGCTGTATCTTTGCATAAGCAAGGGAAGCGCGAGAGCGTTTCCCTTTTTTAGTCTCCAAAACTCCCAACGGCCACCCACCCATCGAAAGGGGGCTTTTCCATCCTGAAATGGGTTGTAATTCAGCCCAAACGACGTTGCGAAAGGGGCCAAGTGAGCTTCCAAGTGTGGCTCTTTCGCAATGTCGTTTGGGCCGAGTTAGGAAATTGATGGGGCGGATGGGACAAACGAGACGGATGACACAGGCAGGAAAGATGGGCTCGGGGAAATGGCATGTAAGGCTTTTTCGAAAGTTTTAATAGTTCGCGCTATACAAGTAAAAGGCAGTGCGCGAGAAACCGAACGGTGAGTACAAGCCGGTCTGGAAACAAGGCTGTCGCATCAATTTCTCTATGGGTGAAGCAAGGGCCGGCGTCCTCCGACTTCTTTAGCTCCTAAAAGATGAAAATTGCAATACTTGGAATAAAAATAAAAAAGCCCGGCATCACGTCGGGCTTTTTCGCTTGTTTTTGAATGTTTCAGCAGTTTGTGTCTTATGTAGTTATGATCTTTTGAAAATCAGTTTGGTCATTCTTGACGATTGCAAAGATAGATATTTAAATTGATTTAAATCAAAATTGCGATCCCTTTTGCTCGAAAATCAACGTAAACGTTTGCGAGAAAAGTACCATTTTATTTTGTGATATGCACATTTTGAAGTAAATTTGCACCTTATAATAATACATATCACTTTTAATGAAAGAATTTGTCATTTCCGAAGTCAAGGCCGAAACAGCCATTCTCGTGGGACTCATCACGCAGGAGCAGAACGAGGCCAAGACAAAAGAATATCTCGACGAGCTCGAATTTCTGGCCGATACGGCAGGGGCTGTGACCGTGAAGCGATTCACCCAGCGCGTGGGAGGCCCCAACCAGACAACATACGTGGGCAAGGGAAAGCTCGAAGAAATCAAGCAATATATCCAACAAGAAGAGGACGAAGAGCGGGAAATAGGCATGGTGATATTCGATGACGAACTATCGGCCAAGCAGATGCGCAACATCGAAAACGAACTGAAGGTGAAAATCCTCGACCGCACGTCGCTCATTCTCGACATCTTTGCCATGCGGGCGCAGACGGCCAACGCCAAGACACAGGTGGAACTGGCGCAATACCGCTACATGCTGCCACGCCTGCAACGCCTGTGGACCCACTTGGAGCGTCAGGGGGGCGGTTCGGGTTCGGGCGGCGGAAAAGGCAGCGTGGGCCTGCGCGGACCGGGAGAGACCCAGCTCGAGATGGACCGCCGAATCATCTTGCAGCGCATGAGTCTGCTCAAGCAGCGGTTGGTGGAGATAGACCGGCAGAAGGTGACGCAGCGCAAAAACCGCGGACGCATGATTCGCGTGGCGCTCGTGGGCTACACCAATGTGGGAAAGTCGACCATCATGAATCTTTTGGCCAAAAGTGAGGTGTTTGCCGAGAACAAGCTTTTCGCCACGCTCGACACCACGGTGCGCAAAGTAGTGGTAGACAATCTGCCCTTTCTGCTGGCCGACACAGTGGGGTTCATACGCAAGTTGCCTACCGACCTCGTGGATTCGTTCAAGTCGACGCTCGACGAGGTGCGCGAAGCCGACCTGCTGATCCACGTGGTGGACATCTCCCATCCCGACTTTGAAGAACAAATCAAAGTGGTCGAAAACACGCTCGGAGAACTCGGCTGCGCCGACAAGCCCTCAATGATAGTCTTCAACAAGATAGACAACTATACTTGGGTGGAGAAGGAGGAAGACGACCTCACGCCGGCCACCAAAGAAAACATCACCCTCGACGAACTGAAACGCACGTGGATGGCACGCCTCAACGAGAACTGCCTCTTCATCTCGGCGCGGGAAAAAGAGAACATTGACGAGTTTCGCAACACGCTCTACACGAAAGTGCGGGAGCTGCACGTGCAGAAATATCCCTACAACGACTTCCTCTACCCGATGGTGGAGGAATGAGAAGAGTACCATTCCACAGCCTAACAAACAGATAAAACGACGGCTACCATGCAAGAAGACTATAGAAGTTTGAGTGTAGAGGAAATCGAAATCCTTGAACAGAACGGTTGTTCGGCCGAAGACTGGACCACCATCAACGTGGCCGAAGACTTCCGGGCCGAACACATCAGAAATGTGAGCTGCTACGGCGAGATAAACCTCGGGGTGTTTGACAAAAGCATTGAGATAGAGGAAGGATTCTTCAGACACACGGGCATCAGCAACGCCGTGCTCAAAGATGTCACCATAGGCGACAACTGCCTGATAGAAGGAGTCGGCAACTACATCAGCAACTACGACATAGGCGAGGAGTGCTACATCTCAAACATCGGCCGATTGAGCAGCACGGCCGATGCCACTTTCGGACAGGGCAACACGATTTCCGTGCTCAACGAGGCGGGCACGGGCAATGCCGTCATTTTCAGTCGGCTCAGTGCGCAGTTGGCTGCACTCATGGTGCGCCATGCCAGCGACAGGAATTTCCAAGCGGCGCTGCGCTCCCTCATCAAGAGTCACATAGAGAGCACGAGGCCACGGCGCGGGCAGATAGGCTACCGGGTGAAGATCGTAAACACCACCGAGATGGTAAATGTCGTGGTGAGCGACGACTGCGAGATAAGCGGAGCAACCCGCCTCTCCGAGTGTTCCATCCTCGGCACGGCCGATGCCGGCACCTACGTGGGGCACAACGTGATGATAGACAACAGCGTGGTGCAGGCCGGCAGTTCCATTCTCGACGGGGCCAAGATAGACAACTGCTTCGTGGGCGAGGCCTGCCACATCGGTAAGGGGGCATCGGCCGAAGCGTCGCTCTTCTTTGCCAACAGCTATCTCGACAACGGTGAGGCTTGTGCGGCTTTCTGTGGCCCGTTCACGGTGAGCCACCACAAGAGCACACTGCTCATCGGCGGAGCATACTCTTTCTACAATGCCGGTTCCAACACCAACTTCTCCAACCATGCCTACAAGCTCGGCCCCGTGCATTGGGGCACGATGGAGCGCGGTTCCAAGACGGCCAGCGGGGCCCACCTGCTATGGCCGGCCACCATCGGGGCCTTCTCCATGTGCATGGGCAAGATACAGACCCACCCTGCGGTGAAGAACCTGCCGTTTTCCTACATCTTCGGGGCGGGTGACACCACCTATCTGGTGCCGGGACGCAACCTCACCACCGTGGGCACTTACCGCGACACGGATAAGTGGCCGCGGCGGGACCGCCGCCCCCGCATGAGTCGGGAGAGCCTGGTGTGCTTCGACTGGTTAAGCCCCTTCACGGTGCTGGAGTGCATACGAGGCAAGCGAACACTCGAGACACTGCGGGCCGAACAGGGTGAGAATATGGCTTCCTACGTGTATGGGGGCTGCATCATCAGAAACCAGTCGTTGCAGCGGGGCATCAAATATTACGACATGGCTATCCGACTTTTCCTCGGAGAAGAGATTGGGCAACATGCCATCGAACTGCCTGAGAGTAGCATCGGAACGGGCGAATGGAGCGACTTGAGCGGACTACTCATGCCTGAAAGCGAAGAACAACAAATGGTGGATGACCTCTGTTCGGGGGATCTCAACGACCTGCAACTGGTTGAAGCCCGCTTCGCCGAGACCTTCAGGAAATATGAAGACTACAAATGGGCATGGACCTATCGTGCCGCCATCGACTACTACGGACTCGAAACCTTAACGGAGGAGGATGCCGAACGCATTGCCCGGGAATACGAACGGGCACATACAGAATGGATCAACGCCATCAAATATGACGCCGAGAGGGAGTTTGCTCTCGGTGATATGGAGGAAGAGGAACTCAACCGGTTTCTTGACAAACTCCAAGGGTGAATGCCCGCAAAAGCCGGAAGGGACAAAAGGACAAAGCAAGCACCGGCTTCTTTAACTTCCCCGTCATCCTTTCAATCTCCTTAACGTGCCCCGAAAATCAAGCATACGGAATTTAAATCAAATAACGATGAGACTAAAGTTTATCTTAACTTCGCTGGCCATTGCCCTCGGCATGAGTGCGCAGACCAAGACCTACAAGTATGAAATCGTGCCCGACGACCCGATGCAGACACGCGTCTACACGCTCGCCAACGGGCTGAAGGTGTACCTCTCGGTGAACAAAGAGAAGCCGCGCATCCAGACTTACATCGCTGTGCGCACCGGCTCACGCAACGATCCGGCAGAGACCACAGGTCTGGCCCACTATCTGGAGCACCTGATGTTTAAGGGCACGCAGCAATTCGGCACCACCGACTACGCCGCCGAAAAGCCTTTCCTCGACGAGATAGAGGCGCGCTACGAGCAATATCGCAAGCTCACCGACCCGGCCAAGCGCAAACAGGCCTACCACGAGATAGACTCCGTTTCGCAGTTGGCCGCCCGCTACAACATCCCCAATGAGTATGACAAACTCATGGCCAGTATCGGAGCCGAGGGTACCAACGCCTACACTTCCAACGATGTGACATGCTACGTGGAAGACATTCCAAGCAACGAGATAGACAACTGGGCGAAGATACAGAGCGACCGGTTCAAGAATATGGTCATCCGCGGCTTCCACACCGAACTTGAAGCCGTGTACGAAGAGTACAACATCGGACTGGCCAGTGACGGTCGCAAGGAGTGGGCTGCATTCAACAAGAAGCTCTTCCCCACCCATCCATACGGCACACAGACCACCATCGGCACACAGGAGCATTTGAAAAACCCATCGATTGTCAACATCAAAAACTACTTCAAGCGCTACTACGTGCCCAACAACGTGGCCATCTGCATGGCCGGAGACTTCGATCCGGAACAGGTGGTGGACATCATTGACAAGTATTTCGGCAGCTGGAAGAAAAGCACAACGCTCTCCCGACCGGAATATGCGCCTGTGGCCGATCTCACAGCTCCGACAGACACCACTATCGTGGGACTGGAAGCGGAGAACGTGATGATGGGATGGAAGTTTGAAGGTGGCGCAAGTCTGCAGGCCGACACCATGCAGGTGGTGGCCGACATGCTCGCCAACGGCAAGGCCGGCCTCTTCGACCTCAACCTCGAGCAGCCCATGAAAGTCTTGGGAGCCGGTGCCTACGCTGAGCCATTGGCCGATTATGGGGAGTTTATCATTGAGGGAATGCCCAAAGAGGGGCAAAGTCTTGAAGAAGTGCGCGACCTGATGTTGGGCGAAATAGGAAAGCTGAAGAGAGGTGACTTCTCCGACGAGCTTCTCCCATCGGTGGTGAACAACCTCAAGCTCAACTACTACAAGTCGCTGCTCAACAACCGTTCGCGCACGGAGCTGATGAAGGATGCCTTTATCAACGGGCAGAACTGGCTCGATGTCGTAGGCCGGTTCAAGCGCATGGCGGGTATCACCAAAGCACAAATCGTGGCCTTTGCCAACAAGCATTTGGGCAACAACTATGTGGCTGTGTACAAGCGTCAGGGTGTGGACTCGACGCAAAAGAAAATCGACAAACCGGCTATCACCGCCATCCCGGCCAACAGAGACCTTTCGAGTAAGTTCCTCAACGAGGTGGTCAGCTCCAAGGTGGATCCCATCCAACCGCGATTCCTTGATTTCAAGAAAGACCTCAACGACACCAAAACTTCCAAAGGGCTGCCCTTGCTCTACAAGCGCAACACTGACGACGGGCTCTTCAATCTCACCTTCTACTACGACTTCGGTGACGAAGACAATCTGCCACTGGCTTACGCTGCACAATACCTTAATTATATAGGCACCTCAAAAAAGAGTGCGGCCGAAGTGAAACAGGCTTTCTACCGGCTGGCCTGCAACTATGGTGTGAGCGTGGGCAACAACGCCACTTACGTGACCCTCAACGGACTTTCCGAAAACATGCCGCAAGCACTCGCCTTACTTGAAGAACTGTTGCAGGATGCCAAGGCCGACAAAGAGAGCTACGCCGGGTATGTGGATCTCGTCATGAAAGAACGCAACGACACGAAGAAGAATCAGACGGCAAACTTCAGGGCTCTCTGCAACTATGCCGTCTACGGTCCCTACAATCCGGCACGCAATGTGCTCAGCGAGCAGCAACTACGCGAGCAGGATCCCCAGAAGCTGGTAGATGGACTGAAGGCACTCCGCAACATGCAGCAGACGGTGCTCTACTTCGGCCCCATGAGTGAGAAAGAGCTTTCCGAACAGTTGGCCAAGCACCACAAGACTGCCAAGAAACTCACCCCCGTACCGGTGGGCAAAGAATACACCGAGCAGGCCAACCCGACGGAGAATGAGATTCTTCTTGCCCCTTACGAGGCCAAGAACATCTATATGCGCCAATATCACAACACGGACAAACAGTTCTCCACAGACGGATTGGCCGTGAAGTCGCTCTTCAACGAATACTTCGGTGGGGGCATGAACACCATCGTCTTCCAAGAATTGCGCGAAGCCCGCGGTCTGGCCTACAATGCATACGCCAACTACAATGCCTATCCGCGCGTGAAACATCCCGAGACTTACTTCACGCACATCATCTCGCAAAACGACAAGATGATGGACTGCATACGCGTTTTCAACAGCATCCTCGACACGATCCCGCAAAGTGAGGCCGCATTCAACATTGCCAAACAGAGCCTCACCAAGAGTTTGCAGAGCATGCGCACCACGCGTGAGAACGTGCTTTTCAACTATCTCAACCTCGTCAAGCAGCGCGGACTCACCGAACCGACAGGCCTCACCATCTATAAGGCACTGCCTGCCCTGCAACTCAGCGACATCGTGAAGTTTGAACAGCAGAACATGGCCAACAAGGTCTACCGCTTCGCCATCCTCGGCGACGAGAAGAATATCGACGTGAAAGAACTTGAGAAGATCGGAAAAATCAAGAGACTAAGTACGGAAGAGATATTCGGATATTGAAGAAGGGCTATAAATAAAGCCTCCCCCCGCCCCCTCTCAGAGGGGAGAGGGGAGTGATTAGCTTTGTGGCAATAGCTCTGTTACTAACTCCGGTTAAGAAGATGGAGTGGAAAGGAGATTGCCAAAGCCAACCGGATAGATTTAAAATAAAGAGAAGCAAAACAGTTAACATTATGAATAGGAGCTTCAATCTCAACAAATAGGCACTTTCTTCCCCTCCCTTCTCGGGGAGGGGAGGCGAAGCGCAGAGGTGAGGCTTTTTTAATGAACACAATTATGGCAAACAATGTAGATTTCAAGTATGCCCCCATGTTTCAAGTGGGTAAGGACGACACAGAGTATCGTCTGCTCACGACAGAAGGGGTGAGCACTGCCGAATTTGAGGGCAAACAGATTGTCAAGGTGAGCAAAGAAGCCCTGACACTCTTGAGCCAGCAGGCTTTCCACGACGTGGAGTTCATGCTCCGCCGCGAACACAACAAGCAGGTGGCCGCCATCCTCACCGACCCTGAAACATCAGAAAACGACAAGTATGTGGCCCTGCAATTTCTCCGCAACGCCGAAACGGCCGTGAAAGGTGTGCTGCCATTCTGCCAAGACACCGGAACGGCCATCATCCACGGCGAGAAAGGACAGCAGGTGTGGACGGGCTTCGACGACGAGGAAGCACTCTCGCGGGGTGTCTACAACACCTTCACGGAGGACAATCTGCGCTACTCGCAGAACGCACCGCTCAACATGTACGACGAGGTGAACACCAAATGCAACCTCCCGGCCCAGATAGACATTGAGGCTACCAAGGGTGCGGAATACCGCTTCGTGATGGTGGCCAAGGGCGGAGGCTCGGCCAACAAGACCTACTTCTACCCCATGACCAAAGCCACCATCCAGAACGAAGGCACACTGCTTCCCTTCCTCGTGGAAAAGATGAAGACTCTTGGCACCGCCGCCTGTCCTCCCTATCATATCGCTTTCGTCATCGGCGGCACGTCGGCGGAGAAGAATCTGCTCACCGTGAAGCTCGCATCCATTAAATATTACGACAACCTGCCCACCACCGGCGACGAGACCGGACGCGCTTTCCGCGACATCGACCTTGAAAACAAACTGCTCGACGAGGCCCACAAGATAGGGCTCGGTGCCCAGTTTGGAGGCAAGGCCTTGGCACACGACATCCGCGTGGTGCGCCTGCCGCGCCACGGAGCCAGCTGCCCCATCGGCATGGGTGTGAGCTGTTCGGCCGATCGCAATATTAAAGCCAAAATCAATGCCGACGGTATCTGGCTTGAAAAGATGGATGAGAATCCGTCCGAACTCATCCCCGAAGCATTCCGCAATCCGGGAGAAGGCTCCAAAGGCATTGAGATAGACCTCGACAAGGGCATCGATGCCGTGCGGGCCGAACTCACAAAGTATCCCGTTTCCACCCGTGTGAACCTGAAAGGAACCATCATCGTGGCCCGTGACATCGCTCATGCCAAACTCAAGGCCCGCTTGGATGCCGGCGAAGAGATGCCCCAATATTTCAAGGATCACCCCATACTCTATGCCGGGCCGGCCAAGACGCCCAAGGGCTATGCCTGCGGATCGATGGGCCCGACCACAGCCAACCGCATGGATCCCTACGTGGACGAGTTCCAAGACCACGGGGCCAGTCTTGTGATGATAGCCAAAGGCAACCGCACACAAGCCGTCACCGATGCCTGCAAGAAGCATGGCGGCTTCTATCTGGGCACCATCGGCGGTGTGGCTGCCGTGCTGTCGCAAAGCTCCATCAAGAGCATCGAGTGCGTGGAATATCCCGAACTCGGCATGGAAGCCATCTGGAAAATAGACGTGGAAGACTTCCCGGCTTTCATCCTCGTAGACGACAAGGGCAACGATTTCTTCAAACAGCTCAAACCCTGGACACCTTGCAGCTGCGAGAAGAAGTAAGTCGCCTTCTCTCATACTCCATCTCAGAGACCTCCATGCGGACACATCCGGCATGGAGGTCTTTCTTTTTCCCGCCTTTGACACGCGCAGCCGGGCTCGCCAACATACCACATGCAAAGCATGGAAAGAGTTGGGAAACTTGCAAAAGTCCGGCATTTTGCTCACTTTTCAGAACAAAAACACTATATTTGCAAAGAGAAGCAGCCCTTCAACCGCCTCACGCAATCTCGACACGGAATGGACAAACTCACACCACAACAGCGCCACAAGTGCATGGCTTCCATTCACTCGAAGAATACGAAGCCCGAACTCATCGTGCGCAAATACCTTTGGCGACAAGGCTTCCGCTACCGTCTGAACAATCCCCGACTACCGGGGCATCCCGATCTTGTGCTGAGAAAATACCGCACCTGTGTCTTCGTGCATGGCTGTTTCTGGCATGGGCACGCGGATTGCAGACACTACAAACTTCCCCAAACCCACACCGACTTTTGGGCAAACAAAATAAAGAGAAACCAAGAACGGGACATCCGGGAGCAGCGCAGGTTAGCCGACATGGGCTGGCACGTGATTATCGTATGGGAATGTGAACTGAAACCGCAAAAGCAGGAAGCCACATTGGCCTCGCTCGCCTTCACCCTCAACCGCATATTCTTGCAAGACCACAGCATCCGCTACCCTACCATCACACCCGAAACCTGCATCGCCGCAGAGCCGGATCCCCGATAAACGGACCGGAACATCACCGTAAACGCTTCTCCCATAACCTTGCATGAGAGAAGCATCAAGCCAGCATGAGGAAATCGGCAAGTCGTTCCCGGCCCGGTGCATGGCTGTTGCACGGCCCGCGCATGGCTGCCGCACAAGTGGTGCAAAGGCTCTGCACGGAGTGTGCAACGGCCATGCACCAAACACGGGGCAGCCAACCTGCAGACTCATAAAAGGACTATCGGAAAACAAAACAGCAGTTGGCAGCAGTTGCAAAGCCGGGCAGAAGCACCGCCATGGGCAGGAAGCGCCATCACAGCCCTTTGCAGACACAGCGCCACCAACGGGCCGGGCATGAAAAAAAGGGTGGCAATGACAGCACAGCCATCATTGCCACCCAATACCTATCAATACTATTTCTTCTCAACAGAAAGCGTAGCGGGCACCATACCCTTTGAACAGTCAATGGTCAGAACGTATGTTTCGCCATCGACAAGTTCTGCGCCATCGGCCAAATAAATGTTGCCATTGTCGTGACCGTTGCCATCGCCAATGAGGAATGTGGCACTGGTAGTCTTGAGCCAATGACTGCCGGCCGTACCCTTGAACTCAACACCCCAACCGGCCTGACCGAAGAACTTAAAGTTGACACTCTTGCCGGCCTTGAGCTGTTTGCCCACGGTGAGCGTCACTTGATAGATCTTGTCGGCGACAGGCGCCATGCAAAGGGCGTGGTCGGTGTCCGTCCACCAGCCTTGGGCGTGGGCAAAGGTTGGTTTGCCGAAGATGGCATCACCGATAATCCAAACAGCCCCCGTCCCGTCAGCATTCAATTTGGCCGGATCCTTAGTGTCGCCGGCAAAGATGCGGAAGCCGTTTTCGGCAAACACGGCCTTGATGGTGTAAGTTCCGGTCAAGGCTTTAAATGTGAATGTGCCGTCGGCATTGCGGGTGAAGAAGTCGGTATCATAATACCAGTCGTTGCCCTGCACAGCCTCATCGCCGATGAACTTATAGACAGTTCCCTGTGTGAGGATGCCCGTGAAAATGTCCTGTCCCTCTATGTTGCGGAACTGCAAGGGCTGCACCGTGAGTTTCTCCTGAGGTCCGTAGGTGAAGTCACGGCTGTTGAAGGTGACCGTAACCCGCCCCACCGTATTGCTCTGAAAAGAAAGGAGCCCCGCACCGCCGATGGCAATGTCATTGTCGCCCGCACCGAAACGGTACTTGCCGTCGGCTGTCCGGAAATATCCCTTGAAGGCGTTTTCGGAGACGGTAACACTGCAAGTGTAGGTATAGTCATCGCCTTCGGTCATGGGATAGGAAACATTGTCGGAAGAAACAAACTGCAAGTCAGCAAAATGCGGACGCGTCACCTCTACATCTACATTCTCAACAGTCGCCTTGGTCGTCACGTTCTGCAACGTCAAGCGAATCTGCGCCTTTCCGTTGGGGATGAAGCGCAGGAAAGGAACATACAGCCGGAGTGCATATTCGCCCGGTGTCTTGGTACGCACAGTGACGGCATTCACCGTTTCACCGCCATAACACATCTCGGCCTTGAGCGTCGAGAGGTCGTACCCCTCGGTGTCATTACAGGTGACCTTCACATCGATGCTGTCCCCCATTTCGACACTGCCCACCGTGGCAGCCTTGACCACGGGATTGCCTGCGGCCACGAGTTCCTCGTAGTCAAAGTTCTTACAGGAAGCCACTGCCAGTGCGGACAACAGTACGAGGGCTGCAGAAATATATCTTGTCTGTTTCATCATTCTTTGCGTTTTATTATTTCTTTAAGTTTCGCAAGCTCAACTTTAGGAGTTAGAGGAATTAAAGGGAGTTAGCACTCGCTTCGCTCATTAGGGGTTAAAGACAACAGCCTTATTGATTGACAACTTCATTGTATTAGGAAGAAAGACTATTGTCTTAACTCCTTTTCACTCCTTTTTTCGCTATCGCTCAAGGAACTTCTCCTTTAACTCCTTCTGAACTTGCGAAAGTTCAGTTATTTCCACGTCGTTGAAACAACCCCTTGGGCAGGAACAGTCACAGCGAAGTGGCTGTTACCGTCGCTGACGGTGACGTTGATGTCGGTGTCGCCCGCGTTGAGCGCAACTACGGCCTTGCTGCCGTCGGGATTGAGAAAAGCCGAATAAATAAGGTTGCCGGCCTGATAGCTGCGCCGGGCTGTGCCAATGCGCTTGGCACCGGGACGCACCACTGAGGCTATATGGCAGATGATGTAATAGTGGGAGTTATACTTCAATGTCTGATAGTTGTTGAAAATGTCCACCGCCCCATAGCAGGTTTGGCAACCGCCGTCGAGGTTCGGCCCCATCTTCTCGTCAAGCATGAGATTCCACACCAACACGGCCTTGCACCACTGATTGACAGTGCCCAGAGTCACATTCTTCATGTCGGCCACAAGACGCTGGCTTAAGTCGCGCCCCTTATTCCACGTTCCGATGCTGCTCTCGGAGAAGATCAACTCCTTGTCGCCGGCCTGATTGTGGATGTCGGTCAATTCCACATTGGTGCCGCCATAGTCATGATAGGCTGCGCCAACCACCAATTCAGACCCTTCAAAACTATTACCCAAGGCGTTATACACCTTGATGGGATAGTCTTCTTGCGTTTTGTCGTTATCGTAATTGTAGTTGTGGTCGAAGACATAGATTTTTGTCGTCAACTTGTTCTGCTTGAAAGCGGCCGCCAACTCCTTGACAAACGGTGCTTCCTCGTCCCAAGGCATGTAGAGAGAGACACAGTTAGCCTTGTTCAGAGGTTCGTTTTGCGGACTCACGGCATAGATATCAATACCTTGGGCCTTCATGGTCTCTATAAACTTGACGAAGTATTCGGCATAGGTCTTGCGATAGTCAGGGTTCAGATGCCCGTCAGTCCACGAATCAAAGGGAGCCTTGGACTGCAGATCTTTCACCTTCATCCATTTCGGGCAAGTCCAAGGAGCGGCGATGATCTTCATCTTGGGATTGATGGCCAAAATCTCCTTGATGATGGGAATCACATAGTCGGTCTCATCCCTGTAGAGCTTGAAGTTTTCAAGTCCCTGCGTGTCGCAAAGCGAGTATTCGGTGCTCGAAAAGTCATTGCAGCCGATAGAGATGCGGGCATAGCTCACCCCGTAGCCTTCCGTCTCCGAATAAGTCTGCTTGAGAAAATGAGCACGGGCCTCCGGCGACATCTTCAGCAGGTTGTAACAAGTGGAATAAGTGAGGGCGAAGCCGAAGCCGTCCATACTCTGATACTCCTTTGCCGGATCCACCTGAATGGTGGTAGGCGCCATCGACTGCCCTGCAACCAAGGTGGCACTCCCCTGTCGGAGCATGGAGAAACCGTTGGCTGTGGACGTGAAAATACGCGCCTCACCTGAAGCAGGCACCGGATTGGGCAACGCCGCATTATCTTCCTGCGGTGTCTGGGTATCGAATCCGCTGTCAACGCCGCAAGCGGTAAAGGTGGAAGACAAGCAAATGCCTAAAAGCAATGTCGTGATATACATATTATTCTTTTTCATGTAAATATTCATTAGATGATAAGTTAATAACCGGGGTTCTGCCGCAAGTTCTCATTCTCATCAAGCGCAGTTTGCGGAATGGGCATCAAATACGAGTTAGCGTCATACGGGCGGGCCAAAGCCAAACGTCCCGAGTCACGGCTCTTCAGCGTATTCATCACTTCCTCCACCTTACCGTAGCGGCAGAGGTCGTACCAGCGCTCGCCCTCCATGGCAAGTTCCAGACGACGCTCGTGCAAGACGGCTTCCATCATCTTTTCCTTCGTGGAGGTTTGGTCGGCGGTAAGGTCATTCAGCTTGGCACGTTTGCGAATCATATTCACCAGCCGGGCACTGTTTTGCACATCTCCTTTGGAAGCATAGGCCTCGGCTTCGAGCAAGAGAATGTCTCCAAGGCGCACAATGTATTCGTTATTGTAGCCGGAGCGGAGCTTATACATAAAAGCGTAGTGGGAGGCGGGATAGTAGTTGCTCCATGTGCAACTGTAGTAGACCACGGTCTGGTTCAACCGTGTGGTGTCGCCTTCGTCCTCATAGGCCTTGATAAGGTCGCGCGACGGTGTCACCCACTTGGCCCACGTAAAGCTGTTGTCGTAGTTCTCCAGACTGCGGCCATACATCCAGCTTTCCCAGTTGCCGCCACCCGGAAGCCACTGCACTTCGAGAATGCCTTCGCTGGTGTTGCGCTTCACGCAGTCTTTCTTGGTGTTGTCCCAGCCCCAAAGGGTGGAGAAGTCTTCCTCAAGAACCACTCCGGGTGTGTCGCTCACTTTCTCGGCATAAGCTATCACCTTGTCGTAATCTTGGACGGCCTTTTCCGCATATACTTTGCAAAGCAAAGCCTGCGCCACAGTCTTTGACATGATGGTGCGGTCGGTGCCGGAGATGCCGGGAGCATTCTGCTCTGCATATTCCAGGTCGTTGATTATCTGTTTATAGCACTCCTCCGTGGTGGAACGCGGCGGGAAATAGGTGGGATAAACCTCTTTAATATTTCCGGAGGTAATGGTTTGCGCCACCTTTGTGATGACCGGCAACGAACCCCACATGCGAACCATGCGGAACATCAGCAACGCACGGAATATCTGCCCTTCGGCACGCCATTGCCGGTAGTCGCCATCGCTGATCAGCCCCTTGTCCTTCAGCTGTTCCACACCATTGATGAGCACATTGGCCTTGGCTATGTCTTCCAGATAGCGGCTCCAGTCACGGGCCAGCGTTCCGGTAGCGGCGTCAAGGGCATTGGTCTCCAACGGAATGGTTTCCTGCCCGGTAGTGCCGGCATAAGCATTGTCGGCATGCGATTCCCCCAACAGCACATAGTCGAGATGCATGTGCTCCTGTCGGTTTTTAAACAACTGATAGATAGCTGTGCGCTGGCTGACAGCCGCATCGCGATCTTTCAGTACGGCCGTCACCGTGTCGTTTTGCCTACCCTCAGTCAGCTCGGAGGGTGAGGAGATCGGGGCGGTGTCTAGGGAGCAGGCAGCCAACGACGCAGCCACAACTCCCGTCACCATAAATTTAATATATTTCGTTCTCATGTCGTAATACGTTAATTATTATAAATTAGAATTCCACTTTCAAACCTAAGACAAACGAACGGCTCAAGGGATATGTCCCCCAATCGATTCCCTGAATGCCACCACTGTTGCCATATTGGTTTACCTCCGGGTCACGCCCACTATAATTGGTGAAGGTGAGGAGATTATTGAATGAGATATAAGGCATCAAGCGCGTGAGATACATCTTCTTGAGAATGCTTCTTGGTATATCATAAGAGAGCGTGATGTCCTTCACCCGCAGATAACTGCCGTCTTCCAAATAGTAGGTAGAGTTTTGCTGGTTGAAGCCTACACGGGGCACATCGGTCTTCTGCCCGGGCACTCTCCAACGCTCCAAGACACGGGTTGTCTGGTTGCGACCGTCAAACATGCCTTCGCTGTCCATACGCGACACATTGTAGATGTCATTGCCCACACTGCCCTGCAAGAGGATGCTCAGATTAAAGCCCTTATAAGAGAAGGTGTTGGTCAAACCGAAGATGAAGTCGGGATTGGGGTCACCGATGTAGGTACGGTCACTGGCCGAGACAATGCCATCTTCGTTAACGTCGCGATAAATCATGTCACCGGTCTCCGAATCGACCCCATCGGCAATGTATCCCCAGAAGGAACCCAAGGGATGGCCCACGGCATTGCGGACGACACTCTGGCCGACATTGCTGTTAGTGGAGGCTCCCCAATAGACCGGCACAAGGTCGAGACGGGTCAACTTGTTGCGGTTGAAAGAGATGTTGAAGTCGGTATTCCACTTCAAGTTGCCTACCAGATTCTTGGAACTGACAGCCAATTCGATGCCTTTATTGACGATCTCGCCTCCGTTGTAAGTCAGACTGCGTGCTGCAGCACTACCGGCCGGGAGGGTGATAGACATCAGCATGTCGGAAGTTTTCTTGTAGTATATGTCAAAATAGAAGGTCAGACGGTTTCTCAACATGGTCAAATCGAAACCGATGTCGGTCTGACTAGTCGTTTCCCAAGTGAGTTCGGGATTGCTCAAAGACGACTGCGTGCGAGTGGGAACAGCGTGTTCATTGCCCGGCTGCCACCACTGAATGCGCCCGAAACTGTACATGGCGAGATAGCCATAATCTCCCAGCCCGCTCTGGTTACCGGTCTGTCCCCAGCCACCGCGAATCTTCAAGTCGTCAATCCAAGTGATGTGCTTCATGAACTTTTCGTTTGAGACGCGCCAGGCCGCCGAAAAAGACGGGAAATATCCCCAACGATGACCGGGAGCCAGACGTGAACTGCCATCGGCACGGAGATTGGCCGTCAGCATGTAAGTATCGTTCCAGTTATACTGCAAACGCCCGAAGAAGGAGAGTATCGCCCAGTCAGAACCCGACGAGCCCGTACCGTCCCAACTGATTCGGTTGGCAGCATTCAGCGTCCGGATATCATCATTGGCGTAATCGGAGCCGTTGATGTAGTTCTGGCTCCAATCACTCTTGGTTCAAGAAGAACCCGCCATGGCCCCGAAACCATGCCGCCCGAGTTTCTTTTCCCAGTTGACAACATTGTCAAATGTCCACACCGTGCCGGTAGAACGGCTGTCATAGCCTGTTCCGTTTTGGTTGCGCCCTTCCCGGGTGAGTTTGGGATCAAGGAAGTTTGTGGTGATGGAAGACACCCGGTCGAAAGAAACTGTAGACGTCCAAGTGAGTTCGGGCAGAAGCCTTACGATGGCTTTGCCCGATGCCAACAGTTTGTTGTATTGGTTCTTGTTATCCTTGGTGCGGGCGATATTCTCCAAGGGGCCGTCTACATTCACCCCGTAGAAATCGGAATAATACTGCCCGGGATGTTCCGGATTCCATATAGGGCCATACGTGGGTGTGCTCAGAATGGCCGGAATCACGCCTCCACGGTCGCTACCTGTGCCGGAGATGATACCCGTGCCCTTATAGGTATAGTCTGAATAGGCAACACTGGCATTGATGGTCAGCCAGTTTGAGATGTCATTCTCTATGGAACCGCGAATGTTGTAACGCTTGAAGTTGGAACTGACAATGACACCATTTTCACCCGTGAAGCCTCCCGAGAGGTAGTAGCGCAGCTTGTCGGTGCCATTGGTAACCGACAGTTGGTAGTCCTGCACGTTGCCCGTGCGATAGACTTCTTTCTTCCAGTCAGTCTGATCGACGAGGTTGTCTGGCAACTTCAATGAGAGCACGCCCTTCTCATTCATGTCTTTGATGAGATCGAGATACTGCCGCGCGTTCAGCGGATTCTGATTGTCACGCACAGTGTTGAAGGCATAATGGGCATTGAGACTGATCTTGGCCACGCCGGCCTTACCCTGCTTCGTGCCGATGATGACGACACCGTTGGCGGCCCGGCTACCATAGATGGCGGCACTGGAGGCATCTTTCAGAATCTGGATGTTGTCGATGTCGCCGGCAGCCAAATAGTCGATGTTGTCTACGGGCACACCGTCGACCACGTAGAGCGGATTGTTGGAACCATTCAGAGAGGTGGTACCGCGTACACGAATCGTCGGTGCCGAACCGGGCTGTCCGTTGGCCTGACTGATTTGCAGTCCGGCCGCCTTGCCCTGCATCCCCTGCACGGCACTCACAATGGGGCGCGTGTCGAGATCGGCGGTAGAGACGCTCGAAACGGCGGTGGTTACATCCTTGCGCTTGACCGATCCATAACCGATGGACACCACCTCGTCGAGCATGTCGGCTTCCTCTTCGAGCATGATTTTCATGTTGGGAGCAGCTTTCACGATCTTGGTTTTATAGCCAATGTAGGAAATGCGCAACGTAGCGTTTCTCGCCACTTGGATGGCAAACCTACCATCCGGATCGGTAGCAACGCCATTAGACGTGCCTTGCTCCAAGACAGAGGCGCCAATGATCGGCTCGTTGCGCTCGTCGGTCACCGTTCCTTCCACGCTGACTTTCTGCGCGAAAGCTGCCAAGGACAACAGCAAGACCAAAGGCAGAAGCACGAGTCGCTTCATCACTGATAAATTCTTGTTTACTTTCATTGTACGACAGATTTAAATGTATTTAGTTGATATTTAGGTTGATTGTTCCTTTTTATATGTAACATAGATTGGGGCCGCTTTTCGGGCCGGGCTATATATTTAGGCATCTCTTTTGCAAAGTTAACCGATTTTTAGAATGGTTATTCTTGCACAAAGCAAAAAATGTGGATAATTTCAGCTGTACAAAACAATTATACCACTGAAAATCAGCCTGTTAAATCTTAATTTACAGAAGCTTGGATATAGAAAATTTCGTAGAAGATATAGACAAAAAAGGCTATATTAAGACCTCCTCATTTGGAGGGAAAGGCAAAAAAGACTATCTTTGTCCATCACACATACCAACCTATCAACATGAAACATAGCTGTATTATCCTGCTGCTGGCCATCTCCCCCTTGGTCTCAATGGGGCAAAAGACGAACCTTGACTCTCTTTATCGCTGCCTTGACAGAGAGATAACCAAATCTGACCAATATATAAAGGTGAAACAGCAGCACATCGACGACATCAAACTCAAATACCATCGCACACACGGCGACCGCGTCAGCCGTCACCAGTTGGCATGGAATCTCTTCAAAGCCAACGAGACGTTCATGAACGATTCGGCCATACACTACCTCAACGAATGCATCGCTCTCTCCCGGCAGATGAAAAACTCTACGCTGCTCCAGTCCGACTACACGGCCTTGGTTCACCAATATGCGGCCACAGGATTCTACAATGAGGCACTGGACTATCTCCGGAGAATAGACCGGCCGCAGCTCAAAGGGCAACAGATCGCCGACTACTATTTTTGTTGCAGCCACCTGTATGGGGAAATGGGCTACTATCTGAAAGATGAAGCACTGAAGCAACAATACTACGGACTGTCCAACCGCTATCGCGACTCACTGTTCAGTGTGCTGCCGTCCACTTCCTCCCTTTACCTGTGGCGCAAGGTCATAGCCGCCACCTCAGCGGGCTATTACCGTCGGGCCATGAGATACTGCGACATCTGGATGAATCAGGTGGAGGAAAACACGCCGGAATATGCCAACATGGCCTTCTTCCGGTCGGAAATCTACAAGCATCTCGGCAACGAGACACAACAGAAATATTGGCTTGCCGTGTCGGCCTTGTGCGACATCCGCAATGCCGTCATGGACCAAGCGTCGTTGTGGAGTTTGGCCGGCCTGCTCAGCCAAGACGGCGACTTGGAACGCTCCAACCGTTATGTGGAGTATTCGTGGAACTGCACCCAACGCTTCAACACCCACTTGCGCAGTTGGCTCGTGTCACCAATACTGGGTGTCATCAGCGACACTTACAAGACCAATCTGCGAACGGCCAACACCCGGCTGCTATGGCTCACGGCCATCGTGAGCCTGCTGTCTATCATTCTCTTGGGCTCGTTCGTCTACGTGTGGTGCAAAAAGAAACAACTGTCCCGGGCCCGAAACGATTTGCGACTAATCAACGAACAGCTCTCGGAGCTCAACCGGCAGTTGAGCAACAACAACACACAGTTGGCCAAACTGAATGTCAAGCTCAGCGAAACCAACAAAGTCAAGGACGAATATATCGGAAAATTCCTCAGCACTTGTTCGGAATACATTGACAAGATAGACAACTACCGCATCCGCGTGAACAGGAAACTGCGTGCCAACCAGCTTTCAGACCTCATGAAAATGACAAGTTCGGAACAGCTGAAACAGGACGAAATCAAAGAACTGTTCAACAATTTCGATGCCGTATTCCTAAATCTTTTCCCCAACTTCGTTGCCGACTTCAACACGCTGCTCTTGCCCGAGCACCGCATCCAGCCCGACTCCAAAACCCAACTCACCACCGACCTGCGCATCTTTGCCCTCATCAGACTGGGCATTGAGGAGAGTTCACGCATAGCCGAATTTCTCCGTTATTCGCCCAACTCCATCTACAACTATCGGGCACGCATCAAGAACAAGGCCCTCTGCCCTCGCGAGGAGTTCGAACAGCACGTTAAGGAAATCGGTATGTAGCCGGTGGGAAGACCACGAATACGTTCCCGCTTTGGTGCATGGCCGTTGCACGCCCCGTGCATGGCTGCTGCACAAGTGGTGCAAAGGCTCTGCACGGGGCGTGCAACGGCCATGCACCAAAGTGGGGGCAGCCGGTCGGCAGGCCCATCCGGGAAACATGGGGCTACGGGCAAGCCCCAACCGGCCCGACAATGGCTCTCCGAGAGGATGTCACCAAATGTAAAAACGATAGGATTTCTGCAAATCCGGTACAAGCGAAAGGCCAAAAGGAAGAACCTGAGAGGACAGGCCGTTGTGTCAAAGCACCTGATAAAAAAGTTTACAACACGCTCATTATCAAGTGAATAAATGAAAAAACGCGTGTCATTTCGACTCCATCTATTGCCCAATAGAAAAATAATTGCTACTTTTGCTACCGAACAACCAAATAACAACAGTGATTATGAAAGAGAAGATAACAGCCGTTTTAGGACTTGCGGCACTGATATTGCTCGCCATGACTTGTTTAGACAAGAGTAAGAACCCGCTGGAAAAAGCAGCCAAAGAGTTTAAAGATTCGCGCACACCCACAGCTGCCGACAGTCTCACCTTGCAAAAGACCAACAACCGATTGGCCTTCCGTATGCTGCGCCACCTCTATGTGGGGCAAAAGCAGGATACCAAGTTGCTCTTTTCGCCGCTGGGCCTCAGCTACGCACTGGCCATGACCAACTATGGCGCAGAGGGGACCACAAAGCAGGAAATCAACAGTGTGCTGGGCTACAGCAACGCCGAACAGATGCGCGCACTCCACCATGAAATGATCTTGAGCGGTGCTTATAAGGGGACAGGAGGCGAAAAACAGCAGCGTTCTACGCTCGAAGCCGAACAGTCTTTGATAAGCAATGGAACGTTCGACTTCCGTAAAGACTTTGTTGACAATGCCCGGGAATATTATTTCGCCGACCTCAAGAAGAAGGAAAACGCTCCCTCGGCCTTCCCCATCACTATCCGAAGCCGCCTCAATTTCACGGGAATATGGGCCTCGCCCTTTAACCCCCAGGAGACCCAACTGCGCACATTCACAAATGGCGAGGGCGTGAAGCGACAGGTGAAGATGATGCAACAATACTATAACAAGCTGCGTTTTGCTGACTGCAAGGGCTACGGCATGGTGGAAATTCCCTATACGGGCGGTTTCAGAATGTATGTCCTGCTTCCCGGGAAGTCGCTCTCCTTGGGCGACCTTGTGCTCCGGACAGATGCCGAAAGCTGGCGCAAGGATGTGGCCAAGCTGCGCGAGCACAGCGTCAGCCTGCAACTGCCCCGCATAGATGTCTCCACCCGTTACGACTTCAATGACATGCTTGCCTCTCTCGGTATGCCTACCGCCTTCACGCCACAGGCCGATTTCAGCGGCATGACGACCGATGCACCTCTCCAAATAGGGCAGGTGCTACAAGAGTCGACGCTCAAGGCTACCGAAAGCAAGACCGAAGCGCAGTCTACAACCACCGTAGGCATGGTATTGGTAGACTTGAAAGACCAGGCCCTCCCCATCGAGTTTTATTGCGACCGCCCTTTCCTCTATATCATCACGGATAAATATGGGGCTATCAACTTCGTGGGCACTTATTGCTGAAAAGTGCCACACGAATACAGATACCTCTTTACAAACACGGAAACTCCTCCCTCTTTTCTATCAAGAAGGGAGGAGTTTCCGTGTTTTATTAGCATAGGGCGCAATGCTCTGCAGCAGAAAAAGAAAGGTTCCACACCCCGCCCACCGGCGAAATGTGGAACCAATCACTATCTGTCTATACTGATGATTACAGTTTCACACTGGCACCCACATACCATGTGGCACCATAAACGGGGGCATACATGAAGGCAGCATCGTCGAGATGCTTCTCATCTTGAACGTAGCTGAAGATGTTTTTGCCTCCGGCATAGACGGTGAACAAGCGTCCGAGCTGCTTGGCTACACGGCAATTGAACAGCATGAACGTGTCGGTCTTCTTGATTTTGGAAGTTTCGGGGTGGTCTTCCGAGTTGTAGTCGATATACATTTTACCCTGCAACGAACTGCTCACAGAGAATGTCCATGTGCCCGGAGTGTAATCCAAGGTCAGGTCGCCGGTCATGGCCGGGAAGCGGGAGATGTTCTTGCTATCCTTGGCATATTTGGTTTCGGCCCAATCGCCGCGCTCATGCTTGAACTTGCCCTGATTGAAAGTCCAGTTGAGACCGGCCACGAAATCCTTGAACAGGTTGGCCTTGGCACCAAGTTCGATACCCTGCACATAGGCATCATCCTCGTTTCTCCACTGATAGGTGTAGCCCAACTTCTTCACATTGTCGTCGGCGGGCGAGAATTCGATCTTGTTTTTCAGGTCGGTGCGGAAGATGTTGGCACTCAACTGGAAATTCTTGCCATAGTAGTCGGCTGAAAGATTATAGCTGATGGAGCGCTCACCCTTGAGATCGGACGACTTCCACACGCGCGGCGAGCCGCTGCACAAATGGAGATCTTCTGAGAAACCGTAGGGGGCACGGAAACCCGTACCGAAGTTGGCGCGCAGCACGAGGGCCTTGGTCACTTCATATTTCACAGCCAGACGGGGATTGAACGAAGTCTCGTTAAACTTCGTAGCGGGGAAAGAACTGTCGAAAACCTTCTCGCTCGACTGATATTCCTCACCCGAATTGTGGAAGTCGAGACGCACACCGGGCACCACGGAGAGGTTGGGCAGGATGTTCCACTCGTCTTGCAAGAACAGACCGAACTCGTTGGCGTGCTTCTTTCCTTTTGAAGTGTAGGCCGTGCCGAAGTAAGCACTCGTGCTGTCGTCCACGCAATAGAGGCCCGTCTCGTTAAGTCTGGTGAAATAGGCCTGGGCACCGGCCAACAGCGTATGGTTGCCCAAGGTGGAAGTGAACGTCACCGAGGGAGTGAACGTGCGCTCTTTTGCCAAATAGGGACGCATCATCTCCACATTGGGAGCAGAGTCGTTGTGCGCAGCCTTATAGCTTCCGAGGAAGGTGTCGTTGGTGGCATTACGCTTGTGATACACGTAGGCAGCCGCGAGATTGAGCTCGGAGTGCGAGCCGATGGGGAGTGTGTAGGCCAAATCGAACGACAGACGGTTGGTCTTGATGTTCTCCGTACCTTCCGAGAAGGGGTTAAGATAGAGATCGTCGGTGAGTGTACCGCCGGCACGCTGCTCGTCGATCACCTTGCCGCGCAGCACAAGTTTGTCACCGTTGGTAAACGGATTGAAGAAATAGAGACCGAAGCCCAAGTTGGTGAGCTTGGAGTCCACGCGATCGGAAACGCCGTCTTTGTGATTCACCTCCTTGCGGGTGAGCCCTTCCTTGGTGGCATCAACGGGATCCGTCTCCGTGTGCTGGGCGAAGATGTTCAACCCGATATTGTTCCTGCGCATCGAGGCCGAGGCACTGTAGTTTTTGTAACCGAAGTTGCCAAACTGCACATCGCCTTTCACCATAGGTTCATAGGTGGGCTCCTTGGTGATGATATTGATGGCTCCGGCCACGGCACTGCTCCCGTAAAGAGCCGAACCGGCACCCTTTACCACCTCCAGACGGTCGATGTCGTTGGTGCCCATCTGCTGAAGACCATAGACACCGGCCAGTCCCGAATAGATGGGCTCGCCGTCGATGAGCACCTGTGTATGCTCGGCACCCAGTCCCTGCATACGCACTTCGGAGAAGTTGCAGAACTGGCACTGCTGCTCCACGCGGATGCCCGGAACGCCCTCAAGCGCCTCGTAGACATTCTGTGCATTCTTGTTGGCAATGGCCTGCGAGGTGAGCACCTCCGTGCGGATGGGCACATTCTTCACGTAGTGGAGCGTGCGCGTGCCCGTCACCACCACCTGATTGATGGACAGCTCGTCTTCCTCAAGTTGGAAGTAGGCGCCCGTACCGGTGTTGCGCTTCATCTCCACCACGAGTTGCTGGTCCTTATATCCCACCACCGAAGCTATAACGGTCTGTTTGCCCAAAGGCAGATCACCGAGTTTGAAATGGCCGGTGGCATCACACTGCGTCACCAGACGCGTGCCTTTCACCTTGATGATGGCATAGGGCAGATGATCGCCCGTCACTTTACTCTTCACATCGCCAAACAACATGGCATCGGTACCTTGCGCCATCGCGCCGATCACGCAAAGCATACCGAACATAAAAAATAAGATTCTCTTCATTATTTTAACAGTATAAAAATAAAAACGGTGCAAAGGTAGATATTATTTAACAAAAAATCAATACTTAGGTGTAGGTATTTTGCATAAAAATCCAACGGCTTACGGATTTTCAAACTTACAAATCAGAGATTCATCTATAAAGCGAGGAAAGCCGCATAGACTATGCACCTCAATCTATAGGTTCTTTCCCAACTAATACTTTACAACGACTTCAACGCATCACCATATTCATTGGAACCTCTATTTCGCCGAAATCGAGCATGGCGTTGAAGAGTCTCACGGCCTTATACCGACAGCAGTCGGTGGCCGGAATGTCACGCTCCACCACAAGCCCGCTGTCCAACAGTTCGGCCCGCTTGGTGCCCCGGAGCAGGGGCATGGAGGGAGTGAACCACCGATGGCCGTCGGTCAGGGCTATGTTGGTGAACGAAGTGTCGGTGAGCAGACCGTTTTTCACGATAATGATGTCGTCGGCTCCGTCGGCCAATGCAGCCAAGCGGTTGAGTGGTTCGCGCCCGACGCTCTTGAAGGAATAGTCGATGGCATCATCTTCTACCAGCCGAAGCGTGCGGATGGCACGTGGATGATAGGGCGTGCAAGTCAGTTCTTCCACCCCTCGCTCACCATAGACCACCCGCGCCTTGTGGCGTTCCCGGTGGGTCAGTCCCGCAAGCACGGCCTCAAGGTCGACAGGTGACGAACCCGGCCAGAAACGGGTGAGCGTGGAATTGAGCCGGGCGTTGTGACGAGCGAGGTTGCAGGCCACTCCGCCCTCAATCCTGACAGTTTCTACAAATAGGCACATAAACTTTCTGTCTCACTTCTTCATACTCTTTTTCGCACACGCTTTTGGCGGTGATGCCGCCTCCGGCCTTATAGACGAGCGATGGGCCCTGCCGCTCGACAAACCTGATCATCACGGCACTATCCAGACAACCATCACCGTAAATGCCCATCACCCCGGTGTAGAAACCCCGCCGATAGTCTTCAGCTTCAGCGATAATATCCATCGTCTTGGGTTTGGGTGCCCCGGTGATGGAGCCGGCGGGCAAGAGTGCATCGAGCAATCGGCCGAGTCGGCACTCATAGCCGGAGGGCAGCCGACCGCTGATTTGCGAACTGGTTTGCAGGATGCTGCCCCTATGAGTGTCGAGCCGGTCCAGATAGCGGTAGCGGTCTACCCGCACATCGGTGGCCACCCGGCTGAGGTCGTTGCGGATGAGGTCGACGATGGTTGCGTGCTCGGCAGCCTCCTTGCGGTCGGCCAGCAATGTGTTTTCGGCATCGGGGATGGCCGCATCGATGGTTCCCTTCATCGGAAACGACAGAATGCGCCCCTCGCTAATCCGGACAAATGTCTCGGGAGAGAAACACACAAACCGGTCGTTCATCCACAAACGGTATTTGGCCTGTGAGGCATGGAAGATATCTTTCAGACTCCAATTCGTCTGCACGGGCACAGCGCAAGTAAGATTGGCCAGATAGCTGTTGCCCGCCATGATATGGCGCTTCACCGTCTCAAAACTCCTGCGATAGCACTCAAATGAGGGCATCTGTATGCGCCAGTCCAACCGGCCCGGCAACGGACGTTCACGCTGCCCGACATTCCCCACCCCATTGAAGTCGAACAGGATGTCAGAAGCCGAAACATCGGCCAAAGGCTCGACAATGGCCTCTTCTCCGAGGTAGTCGATGACAAAGAGAAAAGGCTCGCCGCTGCTTGCCAACAGGTCGATGCGCTCAATAATTTTTCGATTCATGAATGTATTGAAAATCGCGCAAAGATACACAAAACAAAGCGGTCGGTCTGGCCGTGAGCGTTTAAAAGATGTTAAACAAGTGGCATCAAGTCTCTTTTTGTGTAAAGTGTTTTCGACTCACATTTGCATTTTCGGCTTTTGTGTTATATCTTTGCATTAGCAAGGGAAGCGCGGAAGCGTCTCCCTTTTTTTGATTGCCAATTCACCAACGACCCCCCAACCCCCTAAAAGGGGCTTTTCCTTTCTGAAATGTGGGGGTATTCGGCCCAAATGGGTTTGTAAAAGGGCCTCTTTGAGGTTCTCGTTCGGGCCGGATGACCGTTCAAGTATGGCCGTTTCACATTGTCGTTCGGGCCGGATGAGAAAATTGGCAGGCCGGATGAGCCTAATAAGACGGATGGCACGGGCAGGAAAGACGGGCGGAGAAAAATTGCGTGTAAGGCTTTTTCGTAATCTCAGTAAGTTTCGCACTATATATGACATTGCCTCCCCTCTTGTTCAGCCCATTACCCCACTCTAAGCGGAAGATTTTACCCTCCACTCACAGCAGGAATGAATGCAGAGCGTGGGATGCTTGTTCAGCCCCCCACCCCCCTAACTTAGGGGGGCTTTGTCCCGCCAGGCCCTCCCCTCCTTCGGAGGGGTCGGGGGAGGCTCTTTTCACTTTATCTTCTTCCACAGTGCGGTCATATCCTCCAGTGTCTTGCCTTTGGTCTCGGGTACCAAGCGCCAGACAAACAGGGCTGCGAGCACACAGACAAGGCCGTAGAGCCCATAGGTGAACCAGTGGCCGAAGTCATCGCCGGGCGTGAGATGCATATTGAACATGGGCACGAAGCTCGAACTGACAATGAAATTGAATATCCACTGGAAAGCCACGGCGACAGCCACAGCGGCACCACGGATGGTGTTGGGGAATATCTCGGCTATAAGCACCCAACAGATGGGACCCCAAGAGAACATGAAGCTCGCACTGTAGACCATGATGGAAGCGGCTGTGACCATCTCAAGGCCCGGAGTGCCGAACGTGACGGCCACGCCGAAGGCTCCGAGAGCCATGCCCACGGAACCGCAGATGAGGAGGGGCTTGCGCCCGAGCCGCTCGACGGTGAACACGGCCACAAGGGTGAAGAGTATGTTAATAACACCCATGAAGACGGTAAACACCATCTCGTTGTCCATGCCCATATCCTTGAAGATGCGCGGAGCGTAGTAGAGCACGGCATTGATGCCCACAGCCTGCTGGAACACGCTGAGCATGATGCCCACGAAGATGCAGAGGAACCCGTAGGAGAAGAGCCGTTCAGTCTTCACGGTGATGGTGTCCTTGATGTCCTGCAATATCTCCCGGGCCTTTTGTGTGCCGTTGATGCGGGAGAGAATGCCAAGAGCGCGGTCGTCGCGGCCCGTCATCACAAGATAGCGGGGAGTCTCGGGCACAAAGCAGATGAGCACTGTGAAGAGTCCGGCGGGCACACACTCGGACCCGAACATGTAGCGCCAGCCGGTGGTGACGGTCCATTGGGCATCGGCCATGTTGGCTATCGCTCCGGCTGCATCATAGACGGGATTGGCATGGGAGCCGAGAATGATGAAATTGACGAAATAAACCACGAGTTGGCCGAAGATGATGGCAAACTGGTTCCAGCTCACAAGCATGCCGCGGATGTTGCTCGGGGCCACCTCACCGATGTACATGGGGCAGATGGCGGAGGCCATGCCCACGCCTATGCCGCCCAACACACGATAGAGATTGAACACGACGAGCAGATCCCAAGAGGGACGGCCGGCGGGCAACAGCCAACTCTCGGGAAACATAGAGCCCCAAGCCGAAATGAAAAAGCACACGCCGGCGAAAACCAACGAGCGTTTGCGGCCCAGCCTACCGGCAAAAACTCCGGAGAGCGAACTGCCAATGATACAGCCGATGAGGGCACTGGAGGAGGTGAAACCGTGGATAAAATCGGTGTACTCGAAGTCGGAAGCACCCTTGAAAAAGGCCTGCAAACCTTTTTCGGCACCCGAGATGACGGCTGTGTCGTAACCGAACAATAGGCCGCCGAGCACGGCAACCATCACAATGGAGATAAGATAGGCTCGCGAGCCCGTTTGGTTCTGGTTCATGTCAGTAGTTTTTTAGCGAAAGTCCAATGAGGTTTTTCTATTCGTATTTCTGTTAGTTTCGTCATTTAAGTGCCACATCCCCCTCCCGTCGTACCCGGGAAAGTTCTGTCTCCTTATTAAATAATACGTTTCGGATGGCGGTTTCCCCTATTTTTTTAGTAAATTTGCACCGCATACCTTGCTGCTTTTCGGGTCGGGCGCATATCGGGCACAGTCCGGCGGCAGCCAAACCACACTTTCGACAAATGAACGTATCGGAACTACTACATAGGAGCAAAGGCGAGAGACACTTCTCCTTTGAGGTGCTGCCACCGCTCAAAGGCAACGGGACGGAAGCACTGTTCAACACCATCGACAAGCTGAAAGACTTCGGACCGCAATACATCAACATCACCACCCACCACAGCGAGTTTGTCTATCAGGAGATGGACAACGGGCTGCTGAAACGCCTGTCCATACGCCGGCGTCCGGGCACGGTGGCCATTGCGGCCGCCTTGCAGAACCGTTACCGCATTCCGGTGATTCCGCACGTGATTTGCAGCGGCGTGTCGGCCGAAGACATTGAGTATGAACTGCTAGACTTGCAGTTTCTCGGTATCTCAAACCTGCTCTTGCTGCGCGGAGACAAGGCCAAGGAAGACCGCAGTTTCGTGCCCGCCAAAGGTGGCCATACACACACTACCGACCTTATCAGGCAGGTGGTGAGATTTAACGAGGGCTTCTTCAACGACGGCACGCCCATCAAACATCCGGGCCGCCACTTCGATTTCGGCGTAGCCTGCTATCCCGAAAAACACGAAGAGGCCCCCAACTTGGAACAGGACATGCTGCACTTGAAGGAAAAACAGGAACTGGGTGCGCAGTATGCCGTGACGCAGTTGTTCTACGACAACGAGAAATTTTTCCGCTTCGTCGACCGTGCCCGTGCCATGGGCATCACCCTCCCCATCATTCCGGGTATCAAGCCGCTGGCCAAACTCTCACAACTCACGATGGTGCCCAAGACCTTCCATTGCGACATACCGCAGGAGTTGGCCGCCGAGGCTTTAAAGTGTAAGACGGACGAGGATGCCAAGGCACTGGGCGTGGAGTGGACTGTGGCACAAGTGAAAGACTTGCAGAGCCGCGGGGTGAACAATGTACACTTCTACACGGTGTCGGCAGTGGACTCGGTGAAAGAGGCGGTGAAAAAGTTATTCTGACCATCAACGAAAGAACAAGACATGACATTTGAAGAAGTGATAGGACAAGCCGATGCCGAACAGCGGCTGCTGCAACTCGAGCGGGAGCAGCGCATCCCCCACGCCATGCTCTTCTGCGGTCCGGAGGGGTGCGGCAAGATGGCGGTGGCACTGGCCTTCGCCTCGCATCTGCTGGGTGACAGTCCCATGCTGCGCAAATGGGAACATCCCGACCTTCACTTCTCCTACCCCACGGTGAAGCTGCCTTCAATGGCCGGCGACCGCCAACCCGTGAGCGACGACTTTGCCAAAGAGTGGCACCAAATGTTGCTCGAAGGCCCCTATTTCACCATGAACCGGTGGATGCAGGCTATGGGGGCGGCCAACCAACAAGCCATTATCACAGTGGCCGAGAGCGACGAGATAGCGCGCAAGCTGAGTCTCAAGTCGAGTCAGGGGGGCTACAAGATCTGCATCATCTGGCTGCCCGAGCGCATGAATCCGGCTTCAGCCAACAAACTGCTCAAACTGTTGGAAGAACCGCCGCAACAGACGGTGTTTATCCTCGTGAGCGAGGCACCGGAACAGTTGCTTGAAACCATACGCAGCCGCACACAACGCATAGAGCTCAGGAAGATAGACACACCGTCGCTGGAGCAGGCGCTCGTGGAGCGGCGGGGCATCGACGGCGAGGTGGCACACCGGTTGGCACGCACAGCCAACGGCAACTGGAACAAGGCACTCGAAGAACTCGATGCAGGCAACGAGAACGTGCAGTTTCTCGATATGTTCATCATGCTCATGCGGTTGGCTTACACCCGCAACATCCACGACCTCAAGAAGTGGAGCGAGGTGGTGGCGACATTCGGACGGGAGAAACAGAAACGTATGTTGGTCTATTTCATGCGTATGGTGAGGGAGAACTTCATGTTCAACTTCCGGCAGCCGGAACTCAACTACATGACAAAGGCCGAGGAAAACTTCTCGACGAAATTCGCCCGGTTCATCAACGAGGCCAATGTCATTGACATTGCCGGACTGATGGACAGGGCTGTGCGCGACATCAGCCAAAACGCCAATGCAAAGATCGTGTTCTTCGACATGGCCTTGAAGATGATTGTGCTGCTGATAAGAAAATGAGCCTTCTTCCCGCTTTCAGAAAGAAGAAAACGGGAGTGTGGGCAAACGGAAGAAGATTTCAAGACAATATATACATTAACGAACACTAAATAAAAAGGAGCCCCCACAGTGCCCGCAAGGCGCATTCCCCCTTTTGGAGGGACGGGGAAATACGGCTATGGACTTTAAAGATATGGAATTTACCATGTACCGCGGTTGCGACAGAGGACTCAGTTGCAAGGGCTGCGGACGGCAAAATAAACAACTGAACACTTACGACTGGCTGGCTGATGTGCCCGGCAATGCCGAGAGCACCGACCTCGTGGAAGTGCAGTTCAAGAACACGCGGAAGGGATACTACCACAACGTGAACAATCTCGACCTGCAAAAAGGCGACACTGTAGCCGTGGAAGCCAGTCCGGGACATGACATCGGGGTGGTAACGCTCACCGGCCGACTCGTCACATTGCAGGTGAAGAAGGCCAACTTGAAGTCGGCCGACGACATCAAGCGTGTCTACCGCATAGCCAAACCGGTGGACATGGACAAATACAACGAGGCCAAAAGTCGCGAGCACGACACCATGATACAGAGCCGGCAGATAGCCAAAGACCTCGGACTGCAAATGAAAATAGGCGATGTGGAGTATCAGGGCGACGGCAACAAAGCCATCTTCTACTACATCGCCGACGAGCGTGTCGACTTCCGGCAGCTCATCAAGGTGCTGGCCGAGACTTTCCACGTGCGCATCGAGATGAAACAAATCGGAGCACGGCAGGAAGCCGGACGCATCGGCGGAACGGGGCCGTGTGGCAGGGAACTGTGTTGCGCCACATGGATGAAAAACTTCGTGAGCGTAAGTACCAATGCCGCACGCATTCAGGACATCTCTCTCAACCCTCAGAAATTGGCGGGTATGTGCGCCAAATTGAAGTGCTGTCTCAACTATGAGGTGGATGAATATATTGAGGCCGGCAAGAAGCTGCCAAGCAAAGAGGTGATGTTGCAGACCAAGGACAGCGATTACTATCACTTCAAGTCGGACATTCTTGCAGGCACTGTCACCTACTCCACCGACAAGAATCTTGCGGCCAATCTAGAAACCATATCGGCCGAGCGAGCGCGTGAGATTATTGAAATGAACCGAAAGGGGGAGAAACCGCTGGTGCTCAATGAAGACGACAGGAGCAAACCGGCCAGCAAACCGGTCGACTTGTTGGCCGATGCTGACTTAAGCCGCTTCGACAAGGCGAAGAAACGCAAGAACAAAAAGGGGAACGGCTACGGCCAGCACACCGACAACCGTAACGGAAATCGACAGGGAGAAAAGCCGACAGACGGTCGCAGCAACGGTGAACAACGTCCAAACGGACGATTCAACGACCGCCAACGCTCCAACCACCACAACGGCAATCGCCCCGGAAACGGATTCACACAGCAGCGGGCAGTGGGAGAGCGGCCCAAGAATGGAGACAACCGCCCGCAAGCAAACAACAGACAACCGAGGCATGACAAAGCCGGACAACCCAAACCGGGGACTCCGATGGCTGCAGCGGTGCAGAAGACCGGTAACGATGCGCCTCGAAAACCGGAACAGACGCAGCCCAATGAACGGCAAGGAGAATGAAGAAGGCAGTCTTCACCTTATTATATATACTGACACTCGCTGTGTCGTGCAATGACAAGCGGGTGTATGACCAATTCCAACATGCTCCGGTAGCTGGGTGGGAAAAGAATGACACGCTCTTTTTCGACATCCCGAAAGTGGCCGAGAGCGGACACTACAGTGCCGACCTGGGTCTGCGTATCAATGCCACCTACCCGTTTATGGGACTCACACTCATCGTGGAACAGTTCTCCTATCCCGACAGAAAAAGACGGGTGGACACGGTTAACTGCAAGCTCATGGATAGCAACGGCAAAATGAAGGGCTATGGTATCGGAAGCTTTCAATACACTTTCCACATCACCGACCTCGACTTACAACAAGGAGACTCGCTGCACATCGGCGTGAGACACGACATGAAGCGCGAAATACTGCCGGGTATCAGTGACATAGGAATCATCTTGAAAAAAGAATAAGAAAAAGCCTCATCCCTGTGTTTGACTTTCTTTCACACAGAGATGAGGCTTTTTCGTTTAGTTCCTCACTAAGTTTCTCCCGGCATCTATACGCAGGAAAATAAACAGCAAAATGGTAAATCCCCATAAGGAACTGCCACCGTAACTGAAGAAAGGCAACGGTATGCCAATCACGGGAGTGAGACCGAGCACCATGCCGACATTGATGAACACATGGAACAGGAAAATGCTCAACACGCAATAGCCGTAGACACGACCAAACTTAAAGGGCTGCCGCTCGGCCAGATGGATGAGCCTAAGTACCAGCAGGAGGAACAGCAACAGCACACCGGCCGAGCCGACAAAGCCTTCCTCCTCGCCCACGGTGCAGAATATGAAGTCGGTGTCTTGCTCCGGCACAAACTTGAGCTTGGTCTGCGTGCCGTTCAGGAAACCTTTTCCCTGCAAACCGCCCGACCCGATAGCAATTTCACTTTGGTGGACATTGTAGCCCGCCCCGGCAAGGTCTTCATCCAATCCTAACAATACATTGATGCGCACCCGCTGATGGGGTTCCATGACATCATTGAGCACAAAGTCTGCCAAGTTGAAAAATGCAATGGAACCCACTGCAAAAAGGACTATATACAAATAGGTGCGAAGCCGGGTGCTCAACCATCCATAGATGAGATAACCTATCAGCAAGGCACTTACGGCAAGCTGCACCCACACGACATCGAACGGAATGACAAACTTGGAGAAGAGCAGTGCCAAAGCCGTGGCCCCCACTGTGTAAAGCAGGATTATCCAAGTCTGCCGCCTGTCTTTGCAATAGGTGTACACCATGCCGGCAGTAAAGACATGCACAAGCAGCAGCACGACAAACTTACCCAACGAGGTGGGCATACCCCAAAGAAAGACCTCCTCATATTTGATGCCTACAACAAAGTAGATGACCATGGCCACCGCCGTGAAAAGCACGCTCCCCGGCATACCTTCCCGATAGAACATGAGAAAGAAAGCGGAATAAACCAAGGCTGATCCCGTTTCGCGCTGACCTATGATAAAGAGCATGGGCAACACCACCACAGCGCAGGCTGCAGCAAAGTGTTTCCACTGATGAATGGAAAAACCGTAGGTGCTCATGAGTTTGGAAACAGCCAATGCCGTAGCAAATTTTGCGAACTCGGCCGGTTGCAGGCGCAAAGGCCCTAAGACAAGCCATGAGCGGGAGCCCTTGATTTGATGGGGATTGAATATTGTGGCAAACAGTAACAGAAGCAAAGCCGCATAGATGACGTATGAGAAGGTATCGTAGAAGCGGTCGTCGAGCATGAGAATAACAAAGCCCAACACGATGGATGTGCCTATCCAGACTATCTGCATACCCGACCGTGAACCAAGACTGAATATATCCGTGTCACCGTAATTGTAGCTCGCTCCGCAGACACTGATCCAACCGAAGACGAGCAAGGCAAGGTAAATGCCTATCGTCCACCAGTCGAGTGAGCGAAGCACGCTGTTCTGTCGTCTACCTGTTTCTTGAGCCATAAGCTATATGTCTGCTCTGGAAGACTGCCGCTTCTTTCTCAGATGAAGCCGAGAGCTTTCCATGTAAATACTGTTCTATCATCAAACCTCCTATCGGAACGCCGAAATCGGCACCGAAACCACCGTTCTCCACATACACGGCAATGGCAATCTTTGGTTTATCCATCGGTGCAAAACCCATGAAGACAGAGTGGTCTTGGCCACGGTTCTGTGCCGTACCTGTCTTTCCACAGATGACGATGTCGCTCCTGCCGAGGTGCTTACACGTACCGCCCAACACGGAAGCACGCATACCGGCCACCACATAATTGTAAGATCGGCGTGATGCTTTCGTGTAGTGACGGCGCGTGAAAGTGGTGTCGAGCGGCTCACCCTGCACTTTCCTCACCACATGGGGCACATAATAATAGCCGCGGTTGGCTATCGTCGCCCCCAAATTGGCTATTTGTAACGGCGTGAGGTTGACCTCTCCCTGCCCAATGGAGATGCTGATAACGGTGAGACCGTTCCAAGAACCCTTGTAGGCTTTGTCGTAAAACTCGGCATTCGGGATAAGCCCGCGCTTCTCTCCAGGCAAATCAATGCCCAGTTTATAGCCAAACCCCATGCTTTTCATGTAGTCGCGCCAAGTATTCATGGCCACTTGCACCGACGGATATTTCCTGCGGTTGGACATCATGTAGTAGAGTCCCCAACAGAAAAAGCCATTGCACGAAGTGCTGATTGCCGGCACCACACTCAAGGGCGAGGCGTGACCGTGGCATCCGACATGCAGCCCCCGATAGGAGAAACCATGATGGCAAGGAAACTGGGTGCCCGGTGTGATGATGCCTTCCGTCATATAGGTGAGGGCCTGAGAGGTTTTGAAAGTAGAACCGGGAGGATATTGCCCCATGATACTCCGGTTGAGCAGGGGTTTCCACACGTTGCGCGACAATGCCAAATGGTTCTTTCCCCGTTGCCTTCCCACCATCATACGAGGATCGTAGGTGGGTGAAGACACCATGCAAAGCACCTCACCCGTAGACGGCTCAATGGCCACGATGCTTCCTATTTTGCCTTGCATCAGACGTTCGCCCAGAGCCTGGAGATTCACATCGATGCTCAATGTGAGGTCTTTGCCGGGAACAGGACGGCGGTCAAACTTGCCCTCCTGATAGCTCCCTTGGATGCGCCCGTGAGCATCTCGAAGCAGAATCTGTACGCCTTTCTCTCCCCGAAGCTGTTTCTCATAAGACCGCTCCACACCGAGTTTACCGATATAATCGCCGGGCTGATAGTAATCGTCGTCTTCGATATCGCTTGTAGATACTTCCGCCACATCCCCCAACACGTGAGCAGCGTATGGATACTGATACTGCCGGATGCTCCGGCGCTGGATATAGAAACCGGGAAAACGGAAAATCTTCTCTTGGAAAACGCTGAACTCCTTGTCCGACAACTGGCTCATAAAAAGCTGTTGCGTGAAGCGCGAATAGCCGGGATTCTTGTTATAGTCCTTGATGTCATTCATCCGCCGGATGAAAAACTCCTTGGTGATACCGAGCGTATTGCAAAACTCCGTGGTGTCAAGCCGCCCCTTTTCCTCATTCATCACCACCATGATATCGTAAGCCGGCTGGTTATACACCATGAGTTTACCCGTCCGGTCACTGATGATGCCCCGGGAAGGATACTCCACTTTCTTCAAAAAAGCATTACTGTCGGCATTCTTCTTATAATCATCGCTCATCACCTGCAACGTGAACAGACGGATGATATAGATGACAACAATCGCTGTTGCCACCCCTCCAATCACATAACGACGATTATCCAGATTGAAATCCTTCATTTACCGACCTGATGAATGGCGGTTGTCAAACCGCCACGCTTACTGCTTTTGAAAGTTCTCTATGACAAGAATGAAAATGATTGTCAGCACAGCACTTGCCCCGGTGCATGCCATCCAGTGCATCCAGTTGAAGAAAGTGAAATTCTCCAAAAGGAAAAACAGCAGGCAATAGATGAACACGAGGATGACCACATAGTAGACAAACGAGGCCACACCCAGCGAACGGTAGGATGCCACAAGGTCGTCGGCACTGTCGCGTGGAGTGAACACTTCCAGCAGATAAGGTTGCAGAAGTCCCACAAAGGTCATAGACGCGGCTGCCACACCGGGCGTATTGCTAAACACATCGACCAGCAATCCCATCAGGAAACACCATAAGAGAGTGGCCCAGCGAGGATGATTGCGACGAAAATGGAGCACCAGATAGACATAGAGCAACGGGGTTGCCACATCGAACAAATGAATATGGTTGAACACAATCACCTGAACGAGCAAGAGAATGACGAAAGTGAGCAGACGACGCAATGATTCTATATTCATGTATCCTTTCTCCTTATTCTATTCTGTTTTCGGCTTCAGCGAATCCTGCGCCGCCCTCATGAGTTCGATGCGTTCCTTCATGGTCGCGTCGTCAATGACGCACACATCACGCAGATTGCCGAAATCGGTAGAAAGCTTTACTTCCAGACGATAAGACAGTCCGTCACGGGAGTTGTAGACATGCAATATTTTTCCCACATGAACGCCCGGGGGAAACACCGACGAGTAGCCGCTGGTGACCACATCGTCGTAAAGTTTGAAGTGGGCATGACGGGGAATGTCGTCCACGAAAGCCCGGTCGGAAGCTCCGCCCGGCCAATGCAGATAACCGAAATAGCCCCTTCCCTGAATGGCACAGCTGATATTCGACTGCGAACTGAGCACGGGAATAACCACAGAATAATGCCGGGAGACGAGATAGACTATCCCCACGACTCCTGTGCCACACACCACTCCCATGTCTTTTCGCACACCGTCGGCCTCTCCCTTGTCAATCGTCAGGAGGTTGTCGCGCCTGTCCACAGAGTTGTCGACCACCTTGGCCGGCATCAGCCGATAGTTGCTTAACATGGACAACTGCACGCGCTTCAGCGACAGACTGTCTTTCGTGGCAGCCACCAGTTCTTCGGAAAGCTGCTTCACCTGATGCTCAAGATAGACATTGCGGTGTGTGAGTTCCTGATTGACTTTCGTCAACGAGAAGAATGTCTCCACCGCCGAGTTCCATTCATAGACCTTTCCCGCCACCACATTGGCTGTGGAGAAATACGCGCTGCCCTGATAGCTATTGTATTGGAACAGCAACACAAAACTCGCCACCTCCAACAGGATAAACAAGAACCAATGGTTGTATTTGGCCAAAAATTCTATCAGGTTGTGCATGCCTACTGTTTACCTCATGAGGAACGAGAAGCGGTCAACATTCTTCAAGGCGATGCCGGCCCCCTTGGCCACGCTGTGCAACGGGTCTTCGGCAATGTGGAAAGGTATGTTGATCTTATCCTGCAAGCGCTTGTCGAGTCCGCGGAGCAGAGCACCTCCGCCGCTGAGATAGATACCATTCTTCACGATGTCGGCATAAAGCTCGGGGGGCGTGTTCTCCAAGGCCGAGAGCACAGCATTTTCTATCTTTGCCACCGTCTTGTCGAGACAGTGGGCTATCTCCTGATAGCACACAGGAACTTCCATCGGGAGCGCCGTGATGCGGTTGGGGCCATGCACGATATAATCTTCGGGAGCCTCCTCACCCAAATCGGTCAAGGCACTGCCCACGTGGATTTTGATTCTCTCGGCCATGCGCTCGCTGACCTTCACATTATGTTGGCGGCTCATATACTCCTGAATGTCGGCCGTGAGATCATCGCCGGCAATGCGTATGGAGTTGTTGCTCACGATGCCGCCCAACGAGATGACGGCAATCTCGGTAGAGCCACCACCTATATCGACAATCATGTTGCCCTCCGGGGCTTCCACATCAATGCCGATACCGATAGCCGCAGCCATCGGTTCGAATATCAAGTAGACATCACGCCCGTCGGCATGTTCAGCCGAGTCGCGCACGGCACGCAGTTCCACTTCCGTCGAACCGGAAGGCACGCCGATGACCATCCGCAGCGACGGAGAGAACAAGCGCGACCCGGAATGCACCATCTTGATAAGACCGCGCATCATCTGCTCGCAAGCCGTGAAGTCGGCTATGACACCATCGCGCAAAGGACGAATCGTGCGAATATTGTCATGTGTCTTCTCGTACATCATCTTGGCTTTCTCGCCTACGGCTATCATCTTGTCCGTGCGGCGGTCAAGTGCCACGACCGAAGGCTCGTCAACCACAATCTTGTCATCACTGATGATGATGGTGTTGGCGGTGCCCAGGTCCATTGCTATTTCCTGAATGAATGAAAAAAATCCCATTTCTATTGATTGATAATTGATAAATAGTTATTTGGCAAACCAGTTGTGTATGGCTGTATCATAATGACTGCTCACTCCGAATGCCCGTTCAGCCAGCATTTTCCGGTCTTCAATATCGGTCTGTGCACCTCTTTTGTTGAGAATGTCCAACAATACGCCATATTCTGCCTTACTCGGAACGATGACCACATCTTTGAAATTCTTGGCTCCGGCACGTATCAGGGAAATGCCGCCAATGTCGATCTTCTCGATAATCTCGGCTTCGCTTGCTCCGCCAGCCACAGTTTGTTCGAAAGGATAAAGGTCTACAATCACCAGATCAATGGCCGGAATCTCATATTCCTGCATCTGGCCGAGGTCGCCCTTATTGTCGCGACGGGCAAGGATTCCTCCGAATATTTTGGGATGAAGGGTTTTCACACGCCCTCCGAGGATAGACGGATAGGTGGTGACATCCTCCACTTTCTGACATTCATAACCTAAAGATTCGATGAAACTCTGCGTACCGCCCGTACTCAGAAACTTCACCCCTTCCTCATGCAGCTTGGCAAGCAACTCCTCCAAACCATCTTTGTGGAAAACCGAAATCAACGCGGTCTTCATTCGTTTTGTTCCAGCCATATATTACATATTTATATATTGAGATTGCAAAGTTACTAAAAAATTGATGAATAGCTGATGAAGATTTTACTAAAAGTTGATTTTTTAACTAATTGGTTGATAAAGATAAATAAAAGACAAAGAAGAAAGGTATTGCGAATTACAATCACATTAAGATAAAAATAATCAATTCGCGGCAAAATGAAAGACCGGACATAACATGCCTGCCTGATACGGACACCTGCATGGCAACAGCCGGAGCCTGCCCTCCAATCGCTTTATAGCATCAGTCGGATGATTGATATAGCTCAAGAAATTGTAATTTATCCAACAAAGAGTAATCCATTAACATTTATTTTGCCTTTTCCCACACATCATATTAAACTTTTATGTAAATTTGCAACCAATAAGAAAAGCTATTTGAAGGAAAGAGAACAAGGAATATCAACTTCAAGGTTCTTCATTTCAAACTACAGTTCCTCGCGCACCCACGTGCTGCGATAATAATAACAATAAAAATAAAAACATTATGAAAAAGTATGTATGCGATGTATGCGGTTATATCTATGACCCGGAATTAGGTGACCCGGACGGTGGAATTGCTCCCGGCACAGCTTTCGAAGATATCCCCGATGACTGGGTGTGCCCCACATGCGGAGTGACCAAAGAAGACTTCAGCCTCGTAGAAGAATAACTTTCCGGGCATCTTCAATCCGCTGAAAACAACAAGCAAAACGCACTTGACTTCGCCACAGGCGGCTGTCAAGTGCGTTTTTTATGGCCTTTTCAGGCTGGCAAGCCCACCATTTTGGGAAACAAACCGGCTAAATCGCATGAACGGGAAGTTCACGATGCCTGCCTGTCCTAATCCAAAACGGGCCTCGTGCTGTAAACTTCTTTCACTATCGATTTGCATTTCCCCTCTTTTTGATGTATCTTTGCACTTGCAAGGAGAGCCCACCAAGGCTCTCCTTTTTCTGTTTTATCCCCGATATGGGATGCGAAAGGGGCTTAACAAAGACTCAATCCGACCCCTTTCGCGCCCTCACTCGGGCCGAATGAGCTTCTGAGTGTGGCCCTTTTGCATGGTCGCTTGGGCTTAGTGAGAAAATTGATGAGGCGGATCTGGCTCATGGGACGGCTGGAACAGGCCGAAAAGACGGGTGGAGAAAAAGGGCGTGTAAGTGTTTTTCGAAACATTTAATAGTTCGCACTATACATCGGTTTAAGGTCTTGAACAGGGCTGTCCGAACCCTTTTCGTATCATTTTTACACTTAAAAACGTTTCCGTCTACCTTTTCTTATCAAACGTCTACTCGAAATTGAAAGAAAAGCAGTATCTTTGCGACTATCAAAAAGCAAAACCGCTTGCGGGAGACGCCTTTTGCAGGATGCCGTCCGCAAGGCCGGCAAGGCTCGCACAGACAACCGAACTTCCCGGCACGGGCCACATACTTAAATGACTATCAAACAAAACCCAAACAATTTATACTTGTATGAAGAAAACAAAACTGATCATTTCGTGCATGGCAGCTTTGGCCTCTATCGGAGCCTCAGCCCAGCACCGGTTTACGGTAGATGCCCGTCCGGGCGGCCCCATACAGCCGACGATGTATGGCATATTCTTTGAAGACATCAATTTCGGGGCCGATGGCGGCCTCTACGCCGAGATGGTGGAAAACCGCTCGTTTGAGTTCCCTGACCGGCTGATGGGCTGGAATGCTTTCGGAAACGTGAGCGTGGCCGACGAGAAACCGGCCTTCGAGCGCAACCCGCACTATGTGACGCTGCGGCGTTCGGGGCACACGGAGAAGGTGACGGGTCTGGAAAACCGCGGCTTCTTCGGCATGGGCTTGAAAAAAGGTATGCACTACGACTTCTCCGTCTATGCCCGCATCACCGATCTGCAGGGGGGCACGGCCCGCTTCCGCGTGGAACTTGTCGGTTCGGACGACGTACCCATCGCCCGCGACACTATCACCGTGACCAACAACAAATGGCAGAAATACACCGCCACACTCACTTCCAACAAGACCGATGCCAAGGGGCTGATGCGCATATTCCTGATGTCCGACCAGGGCGTTGACCTTGACCACGTGTCGCTCTTCCCCGAAGACAACTGGCACGGACTGCGCACCGCCCTCGTGAAAGACCTCGAAGACCTGCATCCGGGCATCTTCCGCTTCCCCGGCGGTTGCATCGTGGAGGGTACCGATCTGGCCACGCGCTATCAGTGGAAAAACTCGGTGGGCCCGGTGGAAGACCGTCCGCTCAACGAAAACCGCTGGAACTACACATTCCCCCACCGTCTCTACCCCAACTACTACCAGACCTACGGACTGGGATTCTACGAGTTTTTCCTGCTCTCGGAAAAAATCGGAGCCGAACCGTTGCCCATACTGAGTTGCGGACTGGCCTGCCAATTCCAAAACAAAGACAATGACAAGAACGCCCACGTGTGCCTTGACGACCTGCAATCTTACATAGACGATGCACTCGACTTGATAGAGTTTGCCAATGGCCCCACCACCTCCAAGTGGGGCAAACTGCGAGCCGACATGGGCCATCCGGCTCCGTTCAACCTGAAGCAAATCGGCATCGGCAACGAACAGTGGGGCCCACTCTATCCCGAGCGGCTGGAGAAATTTATGAAACAGATTCGGGCCAAATACCCCAACATCAAGATTTGCGGCAGTTCCGGACCTTCGGCCGACGGCAAGGATTTCGACTATGGCTGGAAAGAGATGCGCAAACTGAACGTTGACCTCGTAGACGAACACTACTATAAGAGTCCGCGATGGTTCTTCGACAATGCGACACGCTATGACAACTATTCGCGCAAAGGTCCCAAGGTGTTTGCCGGTGAATATGCCGCCCACGGCAAAGGCTCCCGCAACAACTGGGAGGCAGCCCTCTCGGAAGCTTGTTTCATGACAGGACTGGAACGCAATGCCGACGTGGTTTACCAAGCCACCTACGCTCCCCTCTTCGCCCATGTGGACGGCTGGCAGTGGAAGCCCGACCTCATTTGGTTTGACAACCTCACCAGTGTGCGCAGTGCCAACTGGTATGTGCAGATGCTCTACGGCACCAACCGGGGCACCAACATGCTCAAGCTCACCGAAAACGGCAAGCCGGTGACGGGGACCGACGGTCTCTATGCCAGTGCCGTCTACGACAAAGACAGCAAGAGCTACATCGTGAAGATAGGCAATGCCTCCGACAAGGAGCAGACCGTCACACTCGGCTTCAACAACCTCAAGCGGCCGGTTTCCACGGCCAAGGTGACCCTATTGCAGTCGTCCGACATACAGGCCGAAAACTCAATCGCCAACAAGACGGCCATTGTGCCCCAGACATCGGAACTGCCTGTAAACGGCACAAGTGTCAAAGTTATCCTGCCCGCCAAGTCCTTCACAGTCTACCGTTTCTAAGCAAACCGGGTTTCAACACCCCCACCATAGCAAAAGGCTGCCTCCGATGGTCGTGACAGACCAAGGAGGCAGCCTTTCTTCATGGGCAACCGACCGGATGCCGGACGAGACCGACACCGAAACTAAGGAACAAGCACCGGCCAGTCGGTGCCGTCGGCAAGTATCTTCCACTCCATACGGCGCTGCACCAAGACAGAGGTCCCTTGTTTTTCAACACTATAACCATGGCAGATAAAGAGGTCGCCATCGGCAAAATGATAGGCTGCGCAATGGCCGAGAGCCTCAAACGTCTTTTTGTCACCCTCGACGAGCACCGTGCCACCACCTTGGAGCATGTCTCGTCCGCTCTCATCAATATAAGGACCCTCAATCGTTTTGCTTCGCCCGACAGCCACGCGATAGCTGCTCTGCGTGCCCCGGCAGCAGTAGTCCCAACTCACAAAGAGATAATAATAGCCACCGTGACGGAAGATAAAAGGTGCTTCAATGGCATTGGGACCGGCATACTCAGAAGTGGGATTTTTCTCCTGCGCGGTGGAAGATGGAGCATAGCGACGGGCAATGGTGTGGGGATGTTCGCCCGAGGCAATATGCAGCGTGCTGTCGAGCCGCACCAACTGAATGCCATCCCAGAAAGAACCCCACACGAGCCAAGGGCGGTCGTGCTCGTCGATGATGAAGTTGGGGTCGATGGCATTCCAGTTGTCACGCCCTTCACGGGAGCAGACGAGCGGACCTTCGTCTTTCCATCCCACACTATCGGAAAGGGAGGAACGGCTCATCAGACCGATGGCCGATGTGTTTTTCCCGAAAGTGGAACACGAATAAGCCATCCACCAACGGCCGTGCCAACGGATAATATCGGGTGCCCAGACATGGATGGCGAAGCCGGGTACGGAATCTCTTGTCCAAGCCGGTATGCTGTCAAGAGCCGGGTGGCGCGACACCATCCACGAACGCCGGTCGAAAGAGACCATCTGCCGGATGCCGTGACCGGTGGAAAAAAGATAATACCTGCCGTTTTCGAAGGCCATTACGGGGTCGTGAACCATCGGCGTATCGGTGACAAACGTGTCGAAGCCACCATGACTGCGGCCGTCCGGCTGCGCCAAGGTAATGGCTGTAGCAGCAAAAAACAGCATGAGAAAAAGCGGTCTTTTCATTGGTCTATCATTGTTCGGTAATAAAAACAGGGGGAGTTCGCCCACACAGCGTCCCTCCCCCACTTTCATTGAGAAAAAATATCATCGGCCAGCAAGTCTCTACCGCACTTTCTTACCCCAATAAGACTTCGTCCCGTTGAGTCCGGAATAGACAATCGTAGCGGTGCGGGGAGAGGCTTCCCAGTCCACTTCGCGCTGCACCTTCAGCTCCACGCCGTTGGCCGTGAGGGTGTTGGTGGCGGCGTTGAAAGACCAGCGCCCGCCTTTCCAGATGCCACTCGTGATGCTACCGTCGGCGGCAAAGGTCATTTGGGAAGATGCTTTCTGTTTGCCATACGAGTAGCCCAAATCGATGTGCTCCCACGTACCGACAATTTCCGCCTCACCGATCTCTGCCTGTGGAACAGCCCCATAACGCTCGGGCATTACGACAGGCCACCCGTTGGAAAGCCACTTGATGCTGCGCACGCCTCCCATCATGAGGGCGTTGCTGTAAGCATTGCCATTGTAGTGAGCCGGAAAGCGTTGCTGGCTGACATAGAACCAGTTGCCCTGACCATCGTCGAACACGGCACAATGGCTGATGCCCACCCATCCGTGGTCTGAACCAAACTTATAAGGATGGGTGAGAACAGCAGGATTATTGTTCGCCCCGTTAGCGGCATCGGCCACCACACCGTCAAATGTAGTGTAGGGCCCGTCTACATTCTTAGAACGGAGGACACGGGTATTATAAGGAACATCCAAAGCATCGTAGGCCATGAAGAGATAATAATAGCCATCATGATAAACAATCTCCGGTGCTTCGGACCCTTGCCAGCGGTCGTTCTTTGTGCGTGTAAAAATCAACTTGCCGTAGGCGGCTTCGTTTTCCGCTCCCCATGGAACACCCTGTTCGGCAAGTGTCTTGCCCGTGTCACCATTGAGCCGGACTGCAGCAATGCCGCTATGCCAAGAACCATAGATGAGCCAATGCTCGCCCTCGGGAGTTATGATATAGGAAGGGTCAATGGCATTAAACTTGAAATAGCAGTTTTGCCATCCCGTCACATTAAAGTTCAGTCCCTTGTCAGAATAGTTGGTAATGACATATCCCTTGTCGACCCACAAGTTTGCATTGGCCGGAGTCGCCGTTTCCATGAGCCCGATAAACGCCCGCTCGCTCCATGAGCCTGCACCATTGATGGTGCCGGGAATCGTTATCACGTAGTACATACGGTACAGGCCGTCTTTCACCTTGCGGATGCAAGGAGCCCAGAAACCGAACTGCGTTTCGTCAGCGAAATTGGCAGAGCTTTTCCCAAGTCCCATTTTGGCGCGTATGTCATTCAGTTTTGGTTCCACCCATGCGGGGACACCGGCCGGCATCGTAGGGCCAAGGAACTCCCAATCAACGAGGTTCTTGCTGCGACGGCATAGGAAATGTCCTTTACCGGCTTGGGGATTGCCATAGCCGGCATCGGTCTGAACCATATAATAATAACCGTCTTCGGCCAAACAGACAGATGGGTCGTGAATCTGTGAAAGATTCCATCGCGCACGGTCATTCCATCCCGCCGTGGACACATAATAATCTTCATAAACAGGAGCCACATAATTGGCCAAAGCCTCCGCAAGATTTGTCTGGCTCTGCTGGGCCTTTTTGGTTGTGATATAAGTTATCTTACTGATATCAAGGAGGGAAGAATATCCCGCTCCCTCTGTCCCGAGACTCCACTGATCGGCACTACCGTTGCGATTGAAATAAAGATTGCCGATAGCTGTCTGCGTGGCAGAGGCCGAAGCACGCTTGTAAATGATCTGTGCCTGCGTGCCTGCCATAACGGCAAACAACAAAAACAGCGCAAATATTTTCTTTGTCATAGTCATCAACGGAAAGGGTTATTTCTTCAGAAACTTAACGGACACGGAGCCCACCTTCAACACATACACACCGGCAGGAAGGTCTGATATGGAAAACGAAGTCTCGGATGAGGCCGTGACAACACTTTTCATTCTCTTGCCCGAAACTGCATATATCTCCACATGCGACTTCACGGGGCAACCGATAAGAGTTATCTCATCACCGGCAATACGTGTTTCAGGTGCATTACTGCCGGAAATTCCGACAGAAGAAATCGCCGTTGGTTCCATTCGGGAGAAAGTGGCTTTGGTTATACCTTGAATGACCGTACCGTCTTTCAACACAATATTGAAGGTCTCACTGTCGGCACCGAGGTTAAGTATATAGCTCACCGCACTCACAGGCACTGCCTGCCCCGACTGTGTGACAACACACCACACAACATCTGCCGCCTGCATCATCATGCACGAAAACAAGGCGACAAAAGATAGAATAGTTCTTTTCATCATCACAATATGATTTCTATATGGAATTTATAAACGGGGACAGGCAAGAAGCCTGCCCCCGTCAAGTCTGTTTATCCAAGCTTTTGGCAACGACTACTTGTTCTTGCCTTTCTCACCGGCAGCGGAAGTGAGTTCCCATCCGCTATTCTGTCCCAGACTCGGTGCTTTCTTGAATGTTTCATCGGGAACAGGGAACAGATAGTTCTTGGGAATATTAAACGAACGGGTGGGATGGGTATTGTCGTTTTTGTATGTATAGACCGTACCCTCCTTCGGAGTCACCACCACACTATAAATGTTGTAGACCTGCTTGTAGCGGGGAAGAGAAGTCTCAGAAGAAGCCGTCTGGTCACTGAACAACATCCATCTGCGCTCATCGAAGAAACGATGATCCTCGAAGCAAAGTTCGATGCGGCGCTCATTGCGGATGCGTTCACGGAAAGCCCCCTGGGTCATTCCTGCATAGGCGGGCATACCGACACGTGCCCTCACCTGATTGACATATTGGTATGCCTGATCCGTCTTGCCGGCCTCATTAAGTGCTTCGGCCGCATTGAGAAGAATCTCTGCATAACGGAAGATGGGACAGGCATGGAGGTAGGTTGTCGGATTTTTGAAACTCATGTTGTTAAGGAATTTCTTGGTGTAGTATCCCGTTGTGGTACCGCCATGCAAGGCCTGATAGTCAATACCGTCAGGATAGGACACGTCCACAGCCCTCTGCTCATCCTGCTGGGGATCTCCCCACACCGAACCTTGATGGAGAATGGTCTGCTCCAGCCGTGGATCACGATTCTCGTAAGGCTTTTGGTCATTGTAAGAGGGGTCTTGGTCAATGGGAAGACCGTTTATGGTCTCGTAGGAGTCGACAAGATTCTGTGTGGGATTCGTGCGTCCCGTGGAATTTACATTTCCGGAGAAACCGCAAGGAGCGGTGAACAATTCTATTTCGCGCGTATTCCACTCGGAACGGCTTAAAATAAACTCATCGTTCAAATGAGGAGTGGTAACAAAACACTGATAGTAGTTTTGCTTCACATCATTGTTGGCAGTCGTGTACAGCTTGTACGGATTGCTTGAAGAGGCATTCTTGCTAATGAAAGCAAGGGCTGCATCAGCCGCCTGCTGCCACCATTCGGTATTGTTGGCAGGATTATTGAGCTTGGAAGCCCGGTAAAGCAATGCCCTTGACTTCAGCGCATAGGCGGCTGCACCGTTGATGCGCCCCCAATTTTCATTCTCATTGGCATATCTGAAAGGCAGCACATCCTTTACGGAGTCACACTCGTCAGCAATCCATTTCAACACATCGGCAGCAGGCGTACGCTTCATGGACGAGGCTTCGGCATTGGAGAGGACATGGTCTTCCACGGGAACGGCTCCAAAATAGCCTACAAGGTCGAAATGGAGCATGGCACGTAAAAAACGGGCCTCAGCCATATATCTGTCGTAGAGATGATTGTCGTCACCGGCTTTCGATACATTACCGATCACACTTGCACGGGCGTTGGCCATAAACTGATTGGCAGCACGGATGCCTTTGAGGTCGTTGTTCCAATAAGCCGATGCGAAATAATGGTTTGTGGCATCGTAGGAGTCATTGAGCACACTATGATAATAATGCACATTCCAATAGGACAAAGCGTTATCTGTCATGCAGTCACGGGAGGCTCCGAGAAACTGCCCGTTCGTGTAGCCTGCAAAGGCATCGGGAAGATAGGCATAGACATTGGCGAGAAATCCACGTGTATTTTCAAACTTGGAGAAAATCTGTTCGTTCTGAAACGTGAGGTCTACTTCCTTATCAAGCACATCGCTGCAGGAGGTTGCACCGCCTACGGCTAAAAATGCCAACGATATATTAATTAAAAGCTTTTTCATATAATAAAGTTCTATTATCCATAAATCAATATTCTTTCAGCACAATGTACATCAAAAACCGATGTTAACACCGAAAGTAAATGTCTTGGTCTTGGGATACCACCAAACATAGCTCATAGGCTTCTCGGGATCCACGCCGTGGGGCAGGTCACTGAAAGTTGCTATATTATAGGCACTGAAATAGAAACGGCATTTGGTCATATACCATTTGGCTATCAACTGTTTAGGCAGAGAGTATCCAACCTCGATATTGCGAATCGACCAAAAATTGCCGTTACGCACCCAGATGTTATTCTGATAGGATCCTGTGGCACGATCGGAGTCCACTGCATCGAAACCATTATACACCGGGCGCGGATAGGTGGCATTCACATTGCGAGGATCCGTGGGGTCATCCGTGTAGTATCCCCATGCTTTGGTCACTTCGTGGGTGCCCATATTCGACCATCCGCTGAAACTGATGGACGGAGAAAGGAACACGGAACGGCGCAGATAGGCATTGACTATCATGCGTGCATCGAAGCCTTTCCATTCGAAACCAAAGTTTAATGTAGGAATCAATTCGGGGATAATGGTATAGGTAGACGGATACATATCGTTAGAGTCTATCTGCCGGTCACCGTTGAGATCCTGGAATACGGCCGTCCCCAACTGCTGCTTACCATTGGAGAATGTGTTATAAGGATACTTCTCCGGATGGGCAATGGCATCTTGCTGTGAAGTAGCTATCAAGTTGGGATCGTCGGCCCACTTGACAAACTGATAGATATTCCATCCGCCCACGCGGTTGGTACCGGTCTGGGACTGCTCATAGAGTTCTGCGACAGAGGTGTTGTCATAGATTCTTCGACCGGTCTTTGCCAACCAAGGCTCGTTGGGGGTGGTTTCATCCATCTCTTTGACGCGGTTGGTATTATAAGAGAGCTGTCCTTCAATCCAATAGTTGAAATCGCCGATGTGGTTACGATGACCGAGCATAAGTTCATACCCGCGACTTTCTACCTTGCCGTAAGAGTCTTTGGCCATCGGCACACCAAGTACACTTTCAGGAACCGTGGAACGGGTCACAAGGATGTTGGAACGCCACTCGTGGAAGACATCAAGACTACCATAGAGTTTCTTGTTCCAGAAGTCCCAGTCGAAACCGACATTCAACATCTTCGAGATTTCCCATTTATTATTGGAATTGCCCGCAACCTTCTCATAATATCCGCCGATATACGTACCGTTGTAACCATAAGCATAGCCTGTTCCGCCCGAATAAGTGCTCTGATAGGGATAACGGCCGGAGCCGGTATTGGACTGTCCTGCAGTGCCATAGGAAGCACGGAGTTTCATCAGATTAATAATTCCGCCTTTCTTGACCCAAGGCTCTTCGGAAATCACCCATCCGAGCGAACCACCCCAGAAGGTGTCCCAACGGTCTTCGGGGTCAAAGTTGTCGCAGCCCATGTGCGACAAGTTGAAAGAAGCCACATAGCGATTGGCAAAATCGTATGTTCCCTGGAAATTGTATGAAAGATAGCGATTAGACGAAGCACTCTGCTGCGTGCTGAAATCGGAACCCGCCTCCTCGTTGCGATAGTAGCGGATGAAAGCACGTGCGCCTACACCATGTTTGCCAAAGTGATGTGTATAAGTGAGACCACCATGCAGGTTGATATTATAGTAGTAACCACGCTGATTGGCAGTGGGGTTGGAAAGGGCCGAATAGGTGGTGTACTTCGTATAAGTGAACTGGCTGACATCTGTCACTTTCAAATTATCATAATCATAGTTCCAAGAATTGATCTGGTGCCTCTGTGTAGACTCAAATGTTTCGTAGGCATCAAAGCTGACAGTGCCATACAGTCCGAGTCCCGAGAGCACGGGACTAAGGTCGTATTTGGCATTCAGCGTCGAATAAAGATTGCGCCGACGGTTTTTCTCAACCCCGGAACCACCAAGATAGCGTATCGGGTTGTTGGCCGTAGACGAAGAGTAAATACTTCCATCGGGATTGTGGGTGGGAGCCATCGGATTGGCCTCAATCACACCAAAGGTCACAAGTCCGAACACCCCTTCTGTGGGTTGGCTGATATTGTCGATGCGACCGCCAAGGTCAAGGGAAACATTGAGATATTTACTCACATCAATGTCAATGTTGGAACGAAGATTCCAACGATTCAGCAGATGCTGTGTAGAGAAGTTGGCATTCATTTCCGTGCCCTCCTTATTCCACATACCTTCCTGGCGCAAATAGGAAAGACTCACATAGTAGCGTGCCCGATGATTGCCACCGCTGATTTGCAGATTGGTACGATATTGCGGTGCGGCATCGCGATAAAGCTGATCTGCCCATGATGTATTAAAATATTGATACCTGCGAATGTCGTTGTCGGCAAACCGGCCACCCTCAGAAACAAATTTATAGTTGGCTATCTGTTCGTCGGAATACATAGGAGCCATACCACTCAGATAGCGCACTTGATTGCGCGTGAGAGCCATATTGTAGGAGTTTTGCATCTCCATCGTGTTGCTCAGCGTGTTGAAGCCCACCTCTTGGGTAAAGTCTATTTTGGTCTTTCCGGCTTCACCGCGCTTGGTTGTAACCATAATGACACCATTGGCACCACGCAATCCATAAATAGCCGTAGCTGCCGCGTCTTTCAAAACCGTGATGCTCTCAATAGGAAAAGCGTCAAGAAAAGAGAGGTCGCGCTCCACATTGTCGACAATAACCAATGGAGAACGGGCCGACATGTTCATCGTGCGAATGCCGCGGATAAAGGTAAACGACTCCGACCAACCGGGTTCGTCCGACCAATCATAGGTCTCCACCCCATTGAGTACGGAGGTAAAGGCATTCTGAAGAATCGTTACGGGATGTTTCTGCAACTCTGTTCCCGTGACGGTTGAACGCGAATCGGTAAGCAACTTTTTCTTCTGCTGTGCAAATGGGATGGGAGCAGGATGCTCGTATTCGTCAACATCGGCCTCCAACTTGATGACAAAACTTCCGTCAAAAGTCGTGACCTTCTCCTGTGCATTCTTATATCCTAAGCTGCTGACACATATTTCATCGTCTTTCGACACCTTTTTCAGTTGGAAATATCCTTCCGCATCGGTAAGTACAATACGGTTTTCTTCAGCCACATTGACCACTGCACCGACAACGGGCTCACCTTCATCGTTGACAATACGGCCTTTCAACATCTGCTGGCTTTGGGCAAAAGCCGTTGTCGAAGCCCCAAGCAACGCGCCCAGCATCAGGGTTTTGCCTGATGCGGACACATGTTCTATGATATATTGTAGATTCATAATATGATTCATTTAAGATTTAATTCCATCCTTCGTTCTGGAAAGATTCTCCTATCTTCCAAGTCTCTGTTTCAGGAATAGGATAAACATACATTCTATTCTGCCAAACACGGCTTTGAGCTTTTTTCCGGGTAATGGTGCCATCGTTAGCCACATTCACCCCAATGATGTCACGGCCAAGAGCCTCGGCAGCCACATTCCAACGGCGCACATCCCACCAGCGATGTTCTTCGAAAGCGAGTTCGATGGTGCGCTCCTTATGAATAAAATTGCGCATGGCTGTCTGTGAAGTCAAATCCAGACGGTCGGCCACATTACCGGTGATACCTGCACGATGGCGAATCTGGTCAAGCAGTCCGCAAACCGTTTCATAATTGGCGTCAAAGTCAGCCTCGTTCAAAGCCTCGGCATAATTGAGAAGGATTTCATTGTAGCCAAAGAGTTTCCAAAGGCGTTTGGCTGCTCCGGTGTGATTGGCACTGAGAATGGCCTCAGGGATATACTTACGCACATAATATCCCGTAGGAGTGGAGTTCTGGTTGCCAATAGGATTGTCTGCCTTTCCATAGACCACATTGATGGTGCGACCACCCCAAGCAGCTCCATTATACAAAATGGTGGAAGCAAGACGGGGGTCACGGTTCTGCCACATGGTCTGGTCGGAATAATGACTGTTGGCATTCACCGTTGGATTATAGGCGGCATCATATACCGGCGAACCGGTTGCATCATACTTGGTGAACGGTGCCGCCCCATCGGCCATATCATACATGTCAACAAGATTCTGACTGGGGCAAAGCCCACCGTTTCCTCCTTCACCCACCGGAGTGTCATCCACGATATTCCCCCAACTGATATTGACATCGTTGCGGAAGAATATCACTTCGGGATTTTGATCACTATAAGTGGTAAGCAGCCAAGCATTGTTATAGGCAGACACACCGCCATTCGTCCGGTTTTCAAGTTTATAGTTTGCTCCGTAAGTATCAATAAAGCCTTTGGCCGCATCGGCAGCCTGCTGCCAAGTTATGCCCGAAGCCTCACTATAATGCGGACTGGCCATATAGAGCATGATGCGGACATAGAGAGCACGTGCCGTAGGCTGATTGACAACACCTGCATAAGTGGCATCATTCGATTCGGTGTAAGTCTTGAGCCCACTCTCGCACTCTTGCAACTCTTTAAGGATAAAGTCAATATAAGTCTTTGTCGTGGGACGCTCCGTATAGCCTTTGAGCAAATCACCATTGGGATCGAGCACCTCTGTCACCAAAGGTACAGGACCATAACGCAAAAACATTTCCCAAAAGAAATAGGCTCGGAGAAAACGGGCCTCACTTTTATAGTTGGCTTTGCGCGACTTGAAGAGTTCGACAGAAAGGTCGGCAGGGCGAAGTGCCCCCGCCGTGTCTGCATCAAGTGTCGCTATCGTTATGTTACATTTGCGTATTCCGCGATAATAGTGTTCCCAAGTGTCTGCCAACTCGGCAGCTCCACCTGACCCATAATAATTGCCAATATTTAAGGTTGTGCGGGTTCCGGAGGTCTGGATACTCGATTCAGCCAAGTCGGTCGCTGCATCAAGCCATGAACGATTGATTCTCAGCGCACCATGACGCAGAAAATTGTAAGTGTCATTGTGGAACTGAACCAACAGGGCCCAGTCGCCAAGCACTTCGCCTTTAGTCAACTCGTTGCTGGGCTGCTTATTAAGAAAATCTCCAAAAGCGTCTTCACACGACGTAAACGTCATGGCTCCCAGCGCCAATGCCAAAGCATATATACTGAATTTCTTCATTTTAAATCGATTTTAAAGGTTCTGATTAGAATACAACATTGAAACCTACGTTGACTGTCTTCAAGATGGGATAGCGGTTAGAGCCGTTACTCTCGGGGTCTACAAGGTCGTTGAGATGATCCCAAGTGACCAAGTTGTTGGCGTTGACATAAAGGCGCGCACTGCTCATGCCAATACGCTGTATCCACTTTGCAGGAAGCATGTAGCTTAGTTCAATATTCTTCAAACGAATGAACGAACCGTTCTTGAGGAAGAAAGAACTCAAACGCTGATTGTGATCTCCGTTGCTTCCATAGTGCAACAACGGATAAGAGGCATTGGCCAAATTCCACCCTTCGCTCTGGGCGGGTTGCCAACGGCCCAAATGCACATCTTTCACCTTACCATTGTTTTGGAATGCAAACATGGCATCGCTGTCATAGTAGCGAGACACATGGTCCACACCCTGGAACATCACTTCAAAGCCCCAGCCCTTATAGTTGGCACCAAGGGTCAGCGCATAGGTGTTCTCGGGAATGTCACTATGGCCGATAAAAGTCTCATCACGATCGTCAATGAATCCGTCGCCATTTATATCCTTATACTTAAGATCTCCCACTTTCACATTGCCCGTATAGGTAGATACCGGAAGTTTACCACCATCGATATCGGCCTGTGTCACAAATCCTTCACAGACAAGGCCAAAATACTGATTGATGGGATGCCCCTCACGTTTGCGATAGGCTGTCTTGATGGCCGGTTCATCCATGTTGATAATCTCGTTTGCGGCATGAGAGAAGGTAAGGCCCACATTGTAAGAAAAGTCTTTGCCGATACTCTTGTGGTGATGAAGTTCGATTTCCATACCCTTATTCTTCGTCTCGCCGAGATTTCCGGCTGCCATAGCTACACCTACCCACTGCGGGCGTGTCAGATAAGCGGTGAGAATGTCATTGCGCTTCTCATAGAAGAAATCGACATTACCATTCAGCAGACCGTTCCAAAGACCAAACTCGACACCGAGGTTATACTTATGGGCGCGCTCCCACGACACCCCGTAGTTAGGATACTGACTCTCGTAAATGCCCGTCGTGCCGGTATTTCCGAAATAATAGTCGTTGTTTATCTGGCTCCACTTCTCTTCATAGAGGAAACGCTGTGCCACTCCGTTCACGGTGTACACATCATTACCCACTTCACCGTAGCTTGCACGAATCTTCAGATTGTTCAGCCACTCTTTGGTGCCTGCCATAAATTTCTCTTCCGTCACGCGCCATCCGAGGGAGAATGCGGGGAAGAAACCGAAGCGTCTGCCTTTCATGAAGTTTTCAGAACCATTGTACCCCGCATTGAATTCCACCAAATACTTATCGGCATAAGAATAGGTTACGCGGCCCACAAGACCTTGATAACGTTTGGCCAATTCTGAATTTTTACGGTAATCATTCTGGTTGTAGAGAAGCATGGCCGTCACATCATGCACACCAAACTTCCGCGCGTAATTGATTTGAGCCTCCATATACAGTTTGTAAATGGTGCTTGAACTCTTGGAATAACTAAGTTCGCCGTCAGTGTTGAACTTGTTATAGGCATCGAGACTCTGATAGTTGTCACGGTCGTTGAGCTCGTATGTGGCAAAACCGGCACTGAAAAGTTTACGATAGTAGGAATCATAGTCGAATGAAACCATGCCACGCACAGAAAGACCGGGGGTCAGCCAGTCCATCTTGTAGTCGCCGATGAAATTGGTTTCGTTGATGGTGTTCGTGCCCCGATAGTAACCGCCCTTTGCCAAAGCAGCCACGACATTGTCCTGATAATTCGAGCTGCCGCCATAGAGTGTGGAGTACGTCTCTCCGTTGGATACGCGATAGGCAACGGGGAATATCCATCCCGGCGTGTGATTCAGCCGGGCAAAGATGGCATAGTTGTCTGACCGTTCCGTTGTATTGGAACCATAACGTTCCTCGAAACGCGTACCGAAGTTGATGCTGAACGTGAGATCCTTGGTCAAGAACAAATCCATGTTGGCACGGAAAGCGTAACGGCGATAGCCGGGACTGGAAGTATTGCCGTACTGGTCTTGCGACAGATTCTTGACCAGCGAATGCTGATTATAGAACTCGCCGGACGCATAGTAGCGCATACGCCTCGTACCGCCACGGACACTCACATTGTATCGCTGGGCGGGAGAAGACCCCTTCAACACCTCGTCATACCAATCCACATTGGGATAGAGAAGGGCATCCACACCGGAAAGCTCGCCGTTGACACTCTTGCGGTACATCTCAATGTCCGAGGCGCTGTATTGTGACGGCAGTCCGTCGTTGGAAAGGGCTTCTTCCAGCAGGCTTACGCTTTCGTAGGAATTAAGATAGTTAGGTTTGCGCGTAGGCGAAGACCATTGGAAGTTGCCCGTGAGACTCACTTCGGGCTTCTGCTCGCGACCGCGCTTCGTTGTGACAAGAATCACACCGTTGGCACCGCGCACACCGTAAACAGCTGTGGCAGAGGCATCTTTCAACACGGAAATGCTCTCTATGTCATCGGGGGCCACCTGAGAGAAAGCGCGCTCCACGCCATCGACCATGACCAAAGGGGCACCATCACCGGCAAAAGTGGCACGACCACGAATGTTAATCGTCGCGTCGTCCATACCCGGAGCACCGGAGGTTTGTGTCGTGATCACACCGGGAATCTTACCGGCAATGGCCTGCGTCACGTTGGCAGCAGGGGTGGACAGAAGGTCCTTGCTCGACACTTGGGAGATGGCACCTATCACGCTCTCTTTCTTCTGGGCGCCATAACCCACAACCACCACTTCTTTCAACACTTGGTGGTCTTCCTGAAGCGTAACTTTCAGGTCGCGGCGGGGTCCGACGATGACCGTTTGGGTGTCGAAACCGACGTATGAAATGCGCAACTGCGACTTCTCGTTCTTAACTTGTATTTTGAAATTGCCGTCGAAATCGGTAACGGCACCGTTCGTCGTACCCACTTCCAGTACGCTTGCTCCGATGATGGCTTCGCCCGTAGCATCGACAACCGTACCGGTTACCGTTATCTTCTCCTGGGCCGATGCTCCCAAAGAGAGGAGCATCAAAACCAGACAAAGGAACGACTTATGAAATATACTGCTATTCATTGTTTTCTTTTTTTATCAATTATACAATGGTGCCATCACGTAGCACTGTTGGGAATCCATTTCAAGGTGAGAGCCATCGACTATCAAGAAAGCATTAACTTCCTGTTTCCCATCGCCACAAGTAGCATGGAAACTCTCGACATACACCTTGCCATTGGTACAGGTGGCAACAGCCTTTACGGTCACTTCTGCACCAACGCGGCTGATGGTCATGCCCACCTTGGCACCTTCCATATCCTTACGGTATTCCGCCCATCCGGAATCGTCAGTCGGATAACCTTCCGTACTGAAATTGTCACCTTTGTAGCTTTCTCCCCATCCGTACTTATCTGAACGGATAACAAAATACTCCTTATAGTCGGCAGTGCCACGATCGGCCTTTGTACTCACGCAAAGATTCCAGTTATTCCAATTATTATTTCCGGAGGTATGGTTCGTAAAGCCCAGATGCAATGCTTTGCCTGCCGGAATTTGGAAATAATCGGAGAATTCTTTCCACCACTCGGAAGAGTTGTCTGCCGCCCCAATGGTCGTGGTTTTAAGCGTCACGGCACTTTCCACCACGCAAGCTGTCTTGTCGAAAACGAGATATGACCCGTCTACGATGAAGAATGCCCGCACCACCTGAGAGCCGTCTCCACACTTGGCGGAAAATCTCTCCGTATAGACTTTACCGCTCTTGCCTGTTGCCACGGCAGTGACATTCACCGTGGAACCGCTGCGCGCAATGGTCACATCTACCGTGGCGCCTTCCATCTCCTTGCGGAACTCCGCCCATCCGGCATCATCGGTCGGATAACCTTCGTTATTGAAGTTGTCGCCATTATAGCTTTCACCCCATCCGTATTTATCTGAACGGATAACGAAATACTCCTTATAACTGTCCCCTCCCCGGTCGGCATCAGTGCTCAGGCAAAGATTCCAGTTATTCCAATTATTGGCTCCGGAGGTATGGTTTACAAATCTAAAGCGCATGGCACTTCCCGAAGGCATTCTATAATAGTTGGAGAAGTGTTTCCACCATTCGGCCGAACAATCGGACGTACCTACTTCCAAGACTGGGTCGCCAAGCACATATTTGAAGGCTTCTGAACCTCCGCCACTGCCGGAAGCCGACTTGTTCCAGTCTTTGGCATCCATCTGGTTGCCGATGAGAGCCACGTCATCAAAATAGGCTCCTGCATGTACATCGCCAATCTTTTCAGTACCTATATATAAATAAGGTGCTGTGTTTATAAACTTCAACAAAGTCTCATACTTGAAATTGGTCGCGGCTGTGGCATCAGACTCATGACCGGAAAGGCTCTTGTTGCCATCGACATAGAGCTGATAGCCGCTCTTTGCAACTTGAAGGGCTACAAAATGCCACTTCCCGGCAGAAAGGATGCCGGTCTTGAACGCTTTAGGATTGTTTTCATCAAGATTCAAAGACTCCAGCTGCCCGGGCTTTGAATAGGTCAACTGACCGTTAACGCCGAAAGTGAACCTTGGGGCATTTTCGTCTTCAGAACCAAAGGAAAAGAGTGGACGAGTGGTATCGGTGCTGTCAAGTTTCACCCAAAAAGCTACGGCAGCACCATTTTGGAGCTTCACCGTCGTGAACGGATTGACGATTCTGACACACCCGGAGTCATTCAAATGCAAAACGTTGCTGCCGAGGGAATCATCCTTGACCACCTCAGCCAAATTGTGTGTCATGTTGAGATCTGAAAACTGTTTTTTGCCCGCATACTCGAAATTGTAGCTTGCAACAGCCTGACGGGTGGCATAAGTCTGGTTCCCCGCTTCGGGATCGGCACTTCCCCAATCAGGACTACAAGATGCAAAAGATGCCACGAGCCCAACAAGACCAACAATACTAAACAAAGATTTAACAATCTTCATGATAGGTAATGTTTATTAGGTTTTAGTTAATAGAATTGTTTAATTATGTTTGCATAATTAAAGAAAGGCACAAGAATACGGGTAGACAAAACGATATATAAGGTGGATAAAACGTGTTATGAGTGTCTTTTTCACCCTTTAAAAGTTCGTCTTGGGCAGGAGATGGAAAGTCGGAAAGCAAGAAAGGGGCACCTCAAGTGGACAAAAGGCCGGAACGGGAAAGGGAAAGGAGGGAGGAAAAGAGGGAAAAGGGCAAAAGATTAAAAATGGGACGTGGTGTCAACATCTTTCTTTCCGCATTTGTATTCGGCTGTAAAAAGTTGTATCTTTGCATCAGCAAAGGAAGCACGCGGGTGTTTCCTTTTTTTCGTTTTAGGCCTGACGGGGGACTCATTCGGCCCAAACGGGCTTTCGAAAGGGCTGTTCCGGACTTGTAAAAGAGGCTGTTTGAGCTTCTCACTACGGACCTTTGACCTTGTGACTACGGCCAAATCGCATCCCGGTTTCAACTTTTCAGGAAAAAAGAATCGGTATTCCCGGTTTTACAACACATAAGGGGAAAAGGGCGGGTAAAACTTTTTCGAAATATCACTATAGTTTTGAATGAATCAGGACAAAGACCGGTCAACAGGTCGGAAAAACAGGCCGAATGACGCGGGAATCAGGAAACTCATCCGACATAGGCACTCGGGCTCACTCCATACATCTTGGTGAAGCAGCGGGTGAAATATTTCGGGTCGTTGAAGCCCACACTGTAGGCTATTTCGGTGATGTTGCGGTTGGCCTTGTTGTTGGCCAACAGTTCGCGGGCCATGCTCAGACGATAGTTGCGAATAAACTGCCCGAGGGGCACACCGGCCTCTGCATTAAGGTGCTTGTTGACCAGCGAACGGCTCATCCCGATGAGCTTGCAAAACTCTTCAATACCGAAATCGGAGTTCATGTAGTTTTGTTCCAGTATCTCCACCGCACGGTCGATAAAGGGTTTACCCAACTTGCGGGCCACCTTCTCTTTGTCAGCCTCCACACTCTTGGAATAGCTGTCCTTGTATTTCACCTCATTATAGAGTATGTTGTGTATGCGCCGGCGAAACTGTTCGGGGTCTTCAGACTCCTCAAGTATCTTGCGAATGGGGCCCAACAGTCTTTCCGCCTCCAATCGTCGCAGCTGATTTGCGCGACGGTTGTAGAAACTGACGGTGACAACTATGGCCAGACAGAGCAGAAGAAGCACAAACCACCAACTCTTGTAGAAATAAGGTTTCACGGTCACATTGATGGCGACGGTCTGGTTTTCGGCCCGCTCAAGGGCCGATGTATATCTCACCTCAAAACGATAATTGCCGGGGGGCAATGTGGAATATCTCACAGCGTGTTCTCCGGGCTTCAGATACACCCAGTTTTTCTCCCACCCCACCATGCGGTAGCAATAGGTGCCTTGGTCTTCACTGCCGAAGTTGAGGGCCGAAAAATCTATCGAAAACGACTTGTCACTTTCGTGCAGACGAATTTCCCGGGCCACGGAGATGTCCTCATCCAGATAACGGGTGCCGGCCAAGATGGCTTGATTGTCCACTACAAGTCCGGTAAACCGCAGCCGCCCTTTATAGACAGCTGTCCGGTTTTCACCTTCCATCACGGTGAGTCCGTTGATGCTGCCGAGGTAGAGCTTGCCGCCCGTGCCCACGATCGAGTTCCAGTAGAAAGCCGAACTACGCAGGCCATCGGCCTCGGTATAGGTGGTGAAAGTCTTGCTTTTGTGCGAATAGACCACCAGTCCGTTGTCGGTCGTGAGCCACAATCGGCCGGCTCCGTCTTCGGCTATGCCTTTCACGGCATTGTTGGGTAACCCGTCGGCTGTGGAAAGCACCTCAAAGCGTTCGTGGCCGGCCTTGTCGGTGACTCGGCGATAGAGTCCGTAACTGTTGCTGCCCAGCCAGATGGTGCCGTCGGAGGCTTCAAAGATGGAGGTGATGTGGTCAATGACTTTCGACGAAGGGGCATCAAGCCGGTAGACCAACGACCGTGCCCGGAAGTGGTCGTGCCGGTCACGCGTCTTCAGGTCTATCACCCTCACGCCATAGATGCACCCCATCCACAACCGCCCCCGGCTGTCGATGAGCGAACCGATGCACCCACGCACGTTGCGGCATCCGTCAAAAGACTCTATGAGGCGGCCCGCCTTGCAGTCGTAGAAGAACAAGCCGTCGTTGCTGCCTATCCACAGTCCGTCGTTGCGGGCATCGTAAGCGAGTGCCCCGATGTAGTTGAGCAGTGGGCGGTGGGCGGCATCCACGGCAAGCGGCACAATGCGGTCGGGCCGGGCCATGTCCATATAGGCCACTCCGCCACCCCACGTGCCTATCCACAGACGGCCGGCACGACCGGAAGCCAATGTGGAGACGGTGTTATGAGGAAGGCCGGAATTGTGCGTGTTGTAGTGTATGAAAGCATTGCTTCCGCGGTCGAGGCGATTCAGCCCGCCCTCCACCGTGCCCACCCAAAGGCGGCCGGCCGGCTCCACATACATGGCATTGACAAGGTTGGACGAGAGCGAACCGGGGGCAGGAGTATGATAAAAGTTGTTGAGAAGCAACCGGCGGGGAGTCAGTTTCACGATGCCTCCATTTTCTGTTCCCACCCACAACTGGTGGTGGAAGGTGAAAATGCAGTTCACAAAGTTGCTACTTAGCGGATTGACGGGGGAAGAAGCATTCCACAATTCGAAATCACGGGTGCAGTCGCGGTAGATATTCACACCACCGAGGGTGCCCACAAGCAGGGTTCCCCCATCGCCGATGGCCAGACTGCTCACGAAGTCATGGGAGAGCGAACCGGCAACTACAGAGCTTTTGAAGGCTTCGAGCGTCTTCCGGCGGCAGTCGTACCGATAAAGGCCGGCATTGGTGGCTATCCACACATCGGCATTGCGGCGCAGCATATCGGTCACGAACAAACCGCCGAGTATGCGCATGGCAGGAGCTATCTCTTTGCGCACCAACCTGTTGCCTCGTTTTTCAAGCCGATAGAGACCACCGTTGATATTGGCCCACATCTGCCCGTTGCCCTCCACATCTCTCAACACCACATCGGGCGTATTCGAACTGTAACGGCACGAGACCACATCCACCACATTGCCCCCGCCGCCGAA
>ERZ825324.139-NODE-139-length-99220-cov-12.241839_pt1 | contig 99220 bp, 60 predicted proteins | sample MGYA00519859_ERZ825324 | MGnify/ENA primary metagenome ERZ825324 (study PRJEB31778, sample SAMEA3449198) | human gut metagenome | biome: human gut; feature: human-associated habitat; material: faeces | place: United Kingdom | collected 2010/2012 ...
CTCGTTACCTCTTCTATTCTTCCTTCTTGCACTTTGTCAATCAAAAATTCTTCTAAAGTTTCACCACTATTGGCTACATCGTATTCCATCGTTAGTTTTTTTACTTCTTCATGTGCTATCTTGCTATACGCACTATCTTGTCTTTCTTTCACATTATCAACTACTCCATTGTTGCCAAATAATACACTTACTGTTACTCCTGCTAATATTAGCAATACTACTATTGTTACTACTAGTGAAACTATTGTAATTCCGGTTTTTTTTCTTCTCTTTATTAACTTTTTTCGTCTGTATTTTCTCCATTTTTCTTTTTCCTTTCACATATTTATATTTATTTTATAACAATTTGTTTTAAAAATCAATATAACATTTTGTTTTATTTTATAATTTCTTTATAGAAAATTTTTCCAATTTTTTATGTAAAAGGAGTTTATAAATATGGAAACACGTATTAAAAGTTTAAGAGAAGATCATGATTTAACTCAAAGGCAACTTAGTAATTTCCTTAATATTTCACAAGTTGCATATTCTTATTATGAATTAGATAAAAGGAGTATTCCATTAGAATTGCTAACTAAATTAGCTGATTTTTACGATACAAGTGTGGATTACCTCCTATATAGAACTGACGAAGCACTCCCTTATCCTAAAATAATACAAAAAAATGCTTAAAATCTCCTATATTTATAGTTCCTTTTTACTCTATTCTGTGATATAATACTTGCATATTTACAGAGAAAGGAAGATTTTTCATGTCATATAATTATAAAGAAATAGAGAAAAAATGGCAAAATAAATGGGAAAAAGAAGGAACTTTTTATGCAGAAAATAATTCTTCTAGGAAAAAATGGTATGGTTTAATAGAATTTCCATATCCATCTGGACAAGGATTGCATGTTGGTCATCCAAGGTCATACACTGCAATGGATATTGTCGCAAGAAAAAGAAGAATGCAAGGCTACAATGTATTGTTTCCAATAGGATTTGACGCTTTTGGATTGCCTGCCGAAAATTTTGCAATTAAGAACCATATTCACCCAAAGATTGTTACGGAACAAAATATAGCAAACTTCACAAGACAATTGAAATCAATTGGTTTTTCTTTTGATTGGTCAAGAGTTATAAATACAACAGATCCAGAGTATTACAAATGGACTCAATGGATTTTTATTCAATTATATAAACATGGTTTAGCATATAAGGCTACTATGCCAATTAACTTCTGTACTGGCTGTAAAGTTGGTCTTTCTAACGAGGAAGTTGTAAATGGCGTTTGCGAGAGATGCGGTAGCCCAGTTGTTCAAAAGGAAAAGAGCCAATGGATGCTTAAGATTACAGATTATGCCCAAAGATTAATTGATGATTTGGACGATGTTGATTTTCTTGAGAAGATTAAAATTCAACAAAGAAACTGGATTGGAAGAAGCGAAGGCGCTGAACTTGATTTTGGTATAGCTGATTCTGATGAAAAATTAAGAGTTTACACAACTAGACCAGATACTTTATTTGGTGCTACTTACATGGTTGTTGCTCCAGAACACCATATTATTGAAAAGTTAAAAGATAAAATCACAAACTTAGACGAAATCAAGGCTTATCAAACAGCTGCAAGTTTAAAATCTGATTTTGAACGTTCTGAATTAAATAAAGATAAAACAGGTGTTGAAATTAAAGGAATTAAAGCTATAAATCCTGCAACAGGAAAGGAAATTCCAATTTGGGTTTCAGATTATGTTTTAATTACTTATGGTACTGGTGCAATTATGGCTGTTCCAGCACATGATGAAAGAGACTATGCTTTTGCTACAAAATTCGGATTGGACATTGTTCCAGTAATCGAAGGCGGAGATGTTTCTAAAGAAGCTTATTCTGGTGACGGAGTTCATATTAATTCTGATTTCTTAAATGGAATGAATAAGCAAGATGCAATTGCTAAGATGATTTCATGGATTGAAGAAAAAGGAATCGGAACAAAGAAAGTTAACTACAAATTACGTGATTGGGTATTCTCTCGTCAACGTTACTGGGGCGAACCAATTCCAATGGTTCACTGTGATAAATGTGGTTGGGTTCCAGTTCCAGAAGACCAATTGCCACTTGTTTTACCAGATGTAAAAGATTATGAGCCCGGCGAAAACGGTGAATCTCCACTTGCAAAGCATACAGAATGGACTGAAACTAAATGTCCTCACTGTGGTGGTCATGCAACAAGAGAAACAGATACAATGCCACAATGGGCTGGTTCATCTTGGTATTTCTTAAGATACATGGACCCACACAATGACAAGGCTTTGGCTTCTAAAGAAGCATTAGAGTACTGGTCTCCTGTTGATTGGTATAACGGTGGAATGGAGCATACTACCCTACACTTGTTGTATTCAAGATTCTGGCACAAGTTCTTATATGATATTGGAGTTGTTCCAACAAAAGAACCATATGCAAAACGTACTTCTCATGGAATGATTTTAGGATCTAATGGAGAAAAAATGAGCAAATCTAAAGGAAATGTTGTAAATCCTGATGATGTTGTAAATGAATATGGTGCAGATACATTACGTGTATACGAAATGTTCATGGGTCCATTCGACCAAACTGCTCCATGGTCTGTTGACAGCATTCGTGGATGTAGCAAGTTCTTAGACAGGGTTTGGAACATGCAAGAAATTTTAGTTGATGACGGAACAAACGAATATTCAAAACAATTTGAAAAAATGATGCATCAAGCAATAAAGAAAGTTTCTAGTGATATTGAAGAAATGAAATTTAACACTTCTGTATCAACATTTATGACTATGGTAAATGAATTTTACAAAGCAAAGAAAATAAATAAAGCAGAGTTTAGAACATTTTTACAATTGTTAAATCCATTTGCTCCTCATATTACAGAGGAATTAAATGAAAAACTTGGATTTACACAAACTTTAGCCGAGACTCCATGGCCTACATTTGATGAAGAAAAGACTAAAGAAGATGTAATAAACTTACCAATACAAATAAATGGAAAATTAAGAGCAAACATTGATATAGCAGTAAATTCAGACGAGGAAACTATAAAAAATGCTGTACATGAAGCAATAAAAGACAAATTAGACGGAAAAACAATAGTAAAAGAAATATATGTAAAAAATAGAATTTACAATGTTGTTGTAAAATAAATTTTAGAGATCGCTCAAAAAGTTTCGCCCAATAGGGACGCCCCTTTTTGGGCGAACATTTTGGTTTTGTAATATTTTTGAAATATTTTTTTAATTTATTTGTTACACATTATAGCAATTTATGTAGTATAATGTATATATCTGTACAAATGATAATTTAACTAAAAAACGTTAAGCCTTTCATCTGTACATTTTAGCAAACCTGGAAAGGAAATGCCTTTTAATGAGTATTGAATCAGATTTAAAGAAAGACGGAATTACGGTTATTGAACCGCTTGATATAACTACAGTTAATGTTATTGCCAAGAATGTAAGCAAGAAAATTGTTGCTGCATTTTCTAATTTTGGCTTTGATTTTGATACCCTTTATGAGAGATTTTCGAAGTTGCCCATGTACATAGCAGATATGCCTGAGGGAATGTCTGAAGCAAGCTATTTTTACAAAAATTCTGCCATATATTTTAGAGATGGTATGGGTCTTGCCGATTTAGAAAAATTTGCTGTTCATGAATTAATTCATAATTTTCAAGAACAGAAAAATGAAAAAGGCGATTTAACAAGACTTGGACTTTGTACTTTTAAAGGGTCTAAGCCAACAGGAATGGCTTTAAATGAAGCAGCTGTTCAGCTACTTGCTTCTAATATTTTAGAAAACACTTTCGAAACAGCAACATATTATGATATAACATTTTCAACAGCCAGTCCAAATTGCTATCCACTATTATGTAATTTAATTTATCAAATGGCTTATGTTACTGGTGAAGAAGTCCTGTTTGAAAGTACATTTAATAGTAATGACCATTTTAAAAATAAATTTACAGCTCTATGTGGAGAAAATGTGTATAATCAGATTTCAAATTATTTTGATAAAATTCTAGAAACAGAAGAAAAAATAATAAAAATTTCTAATAAGATTCAAAAGAATGAGTTATCTACTGCCAAAGTAGATTCATTATATAAGAAATCTGATGAATTAAAGAAGCAATTGAAAAGTGCCTATTTTTCTACACAAGAATTAATTATAAATTCGTATTTTACAAATTCTTTAAAAACACTTATTACTTCTGATGATGTAGATATATTTAGAAAAAAATTGTACAGTTTTCAAGACATAATTGGAACTACAACTAACTATTTTTTCTTTAATAATTACTATATTCAAGTAATGGAAAAACTAGATAGCAGATATGATTCATTGTCTGATTATTTAGATGATGATAATACTTATTTGATTCCTAAAAAAGAAAATAAATTTACTAAAATTATAAATTACATAAAGAAATTAATTTGGAAAAAAGAATCAGTTCGTTAATATTCGGACAAAATAATACTTATTCCTCTTAATTAATATAAAAAATACCGAAGCAAATTTACGCTATATTTACAGCATTGATTTACTTCGGTTTTTATTACCCTTAAAAGGGTTACTTAGTGAACCACTGGTTCAGAGTCTCGCAGAACTGCAGCAGTTTCCCATAAGGAACGACAAAAACCATGCTATTATCAGGATTGATTTCTTCATTATCCTTCTGGAATGCAAGAGCCACTCCGTAGGAGTCCATTGCATAGTTGTAGTCGCCGATGAAAGCCAGACGAGCTTTATAGCCCTCGTTGATGTATTTCAGAACAGCCTCTTTTGCTTCCTTGTTCGAACCCTCGTCTTCCCGCACATCAAATGTCATTCTGACAAGTCTTTTCGAGTACGGATCTAAAATCCACCGCAACCGATTGCAAATTCTGGATGCTCTCATTGCATCTTTCATGCCACACTCTTCGTATTCCTTGGCAATGTTCTCATCAGCTTTTTGCTTCATGCAGAATTTAGCAATTTCTCTGTACTTCTTTTCATTGTTCATTGTTGTTTCCCTTTCTTTGTCATATAAGGTAATTTTTCAAATAGCACATAAAATGTGCACGTACAATAATATATTTTACATAATATTACAAGTTATTTTTAAAATTTTTTCTGCAGCATCTCTTCCACTCCTTGCAGCCCATGCAACTGTTGCTTTCTGTCCTACTATGTCTCCACCAGCAAACACTTTACTAATTGAAGTTTGCATATTTTCATCTATTTTTATATAACCATATTCATTTCTTTCAAATTTTTCTATGATATTATTCTCTGGTTTTGAGCCTGTTGCCATTACAACATAATCCATGTCTAAAATAAAATTGCTTCCTTCTATATTTACTGGTGATAGTCTATTTTCTCCTTCTTTTTTTACCAATTCTGTTTTTATACATTCTAGCTTTTCTACTTTTCCTTTTCCCAATATTTTAACTATATTAGTCTGAAATAAAAACTCTATTCCTTCTTTTTTTGCATCTGCAATTTCTTTTTTCTCTGCAGGCATTTGCTCTTCAGCTCTTCTATAAATTACATAAACTTCACTTGCCCCAAGTTTTTTTATTGTTCTAGCAGAATCCATTGCAACATTACCACCACCGATTATAGCAACCTTTTTTTCATTATAATCTGGGTGTTTATTATATTCTAATAGATAATTTCCCCCATAAACACCCTCTAAACCTTCACCTTCTACATTCATCTTTGCTGGAATGTTAGCTCCAATAGCAACAAATACTGCATCGTATTTTTGTGCTAAATATTCTATCGCAAAATCTCTTCCCAACTCTTGATTTAGCTTTACTTCTACTCCTAAATCCAATATTTTTTCTATTGTTTTTTCTACTACTTCTCTAGGCAATCTAAACTCTGGAATTCCGTGTGTTAGTAAGCCTCCTAGCTTATCGTGTTTTTCGTATATTGTAACTTTTACACCTTTTCTTGCTAAAAATGCTGCACATGTAAGCCCTGCTGGTCCACTTCCTATTACAGCAACGCTTTTATCTTTTGCTCTTTCGTCCACTTCTATTGATAATTCGTAATTATTTTCAATACTTAAATCTCCAATATAAGCTTCCATCGCGCCTATTGAAACAGGCTCTCCCTTTATTCCACGAATACAATTTCCCTCACATTGCTTTTCGTGTGGACATATTCTTCCACATATTGCTGGAAGTACAGTAGTATTACACAATATTTCATATGCTTTTTTACTATCGACCTCATGTATAAATTCCGGAATGCAATTACCTAGTGGGCAACCTTTTATTCTACACTGACTATTTTTACAATTCAAACAATAACTTCTTATCTCTTCAATTTTTTTCATGATTATACCTTTCATTTTAAATTTCAATTTTCATCTCATCAGCCTTCTGTTTTACTAACTTTAAGTCTTTCCAGAAGTCTATTTTTTTATTTTCATCACGAAGTAATGCAGCCGGATGCCAAGTTGGCATGTAAAGTATTTCTTTCTTTTCTACCCATTTTCCTCTTGAAGCTGTTATTCCATACTCTTCTCCGAGTATGTTTTTTAATGCTGTACTTCCTAGTAACACTATTATTTTAGGTTTTACCAATATTACTTGATTTCTTAAATAATTAAGGCAAGCCTGTGCCTCATCAGCCTCAGGTGTTCTATTTTGAGGTGGTCTACATTTTACAATGTTTGCTATATACACCTTGTCTCTATGTATTTCTAATGCTTGAAAAGCCTTATCCATAAGCTTACCTGCTTTACCAACAAATGGCTCTCCAAGCCTGTCCTCGTCTGCACCAGGACCTTCTCCTATAAACATTACATCAGCATTTTTGTTACCTACGCCAAAAACAATATTTGTTCTGTTTGTGCATAATTTGCACTTTTTACAGTCTTTAATCGATTGCTCCAAATCTTCCCAATTATCGTACATAATTTATCACCAATTTTATTTTCCTTCATCAACACATTTTTCTACTAACTTAATTTTTATTTTCTCATTTGTATTAATTTCTGCTTTTGTTCCAATTGGTATTATTATTTTTTTGTCAATATGACCAAAGTTATCTGATTTTATTATTGGAAATTTATATTCATCTCCAATAGCATTTTTTATTATTTTTTCAATACTAACTTTAGATGGATGCTCATAATTTCCAATCCATAGTCCTGCAATTCTGTCAAATACTCCATTTTGTTTTAAATAATATATATTGCTATTTACCATTTCTGGTGCAGCTTCAAACCCAAGCTCCTCTAAGAACAAAATTTTATCCTGTAAATTTACTGCATATTTTCCACAAACTAATTTTGTAAATAGTGATAAATTTCCTCCAACAAGTTCTCCTGTAGCCTGTCCTGCTTGTATAGTTGTGTATTCGTCTTCTGGTTCTCCCATTATTAAACTTTCTGTATTCTCTACAAAAGTTTTTATGAATTGCTTATAGGCATAGCCTGTTTCCCATGATGTTAACGACTTAAACGTTGGCCCATGATACGTTACAAGCCCAGTCTTTTCGTGTATTGCATTTAGAATGCTGGTGTTATCACTAAAACCGCAAATTATCTTTGGGTGTTTTTTTATCATTTCATAATCTATATAATCTAGAATTGTGTTGGAATCTTCACCACCTTTTACACACATTATGGCCTTTACCTCATCGTCTTTAAAAGCCCAGTTAATGTCTGTAGCTCTTTTTTCTGGTGATGTTCCATAGCCGAGAGTATCTTCAAATACGTATTTGCCGAATTTCACTTTAAATCCAGAAGCCTCCATTAATGCAATGGAAGCATTTATATACTCTAAATCGTCTTTTTCTATATAGTTTGATGGAGCAATTACTCCTATAGTATCACCTTTTTTTAATTTACTAGGTATCATAAATTTTTCTCCTTCATTCCTAAAATGGCAATATTTCTGCCAGCCCTATCCTTTTGTGCTCTATATGAATGCATTACATTAGAATTACATACTGTACAAATTTTACTTTCTATTATGTTTGTAGGTTGTAATCCACATTCTTCTAGCATTAATCTATTTATTAAAGTTGTATCTATATGATATTTATTTTCTCGTTTTTCTATTATATCACAATTTCTATTTAGATAACTGAATGCTTGTTCAAAAATATTCTTTACATCTTCATCTACCTCAAAATGACATTTTCCAATACATGGACCGATACATGCAATAATATCTTCTGGTTTAGAGCCATAGTCACTTATCATTTTTTGCACGGCTTTCTGACCTATTTTCTGAGCTGTTCCACGCCACCCAGAATGAATATTTCCAATTATACTTTTTACTGGGTCATATAATAAAATTGGTGTACAATCTGCAAATGATAATACTAAGTCTGTATCTGGCTTACTTGTAAGCAAACCGTCCACATTTTCTAAGTACTCTTTTGATGTTTTTTGATAATTGTTATCCACATTTTTTATACAATCTGTGTGTGTTTGGTGCGGTTTTACTACATTTTCTCTATTTATTTCTAGTGCATCACAAAGCATATTATAGCTATGCTCTGTGACACTCTTTTCAGCCTTACCATTAAAATCAATTCCGTACACACCTAGCGTATATGCATGTACTAAATTTTTGAATTCTAACAATCTTCTAAATTGCAAATATTCAATTCCATCTTTTTTTACATGAACCATATTCTCATTAGATAAATCCATATAACCTCCATTTCTTTATGTTCCACATTAGTTTATGAAGAATTAAATTTTGACAAGGAAGATGAGTTTAAAAGGTAAGGGTGCATACTTGCTGTATGTAACCGCGTTTTAAACGAAATCTGACACAGCCAAAATTTTAATTATTCTTAAACCACCTTATTTTTAATCATTTCTAAAACCGCATCTTTATTCAATTTTGAAATATATTTATATTCATTGTTTTTTGTATTTTCATCAAACCTGCATATAGACTTGTATTTACAATACTCACATGGTGTTTTTTTTGTACTTGCATTATAATATGGTTTTACTTCTATATTGCCTTGTAAAATTTCTTCTGATATTTGTTTTATTATTTTTTCCATGTATTTTTGCAAATAAACAAATTGCTCTTTTGTTACAGCACTCGTGCCTCTATCGCTTATCTCTCCGTCTTTTTTTATTGTCGCCGGAATTATTTTGCTTATACCTTTCGGCTCATTTTCTATATTTGTGTCCATCTTTTTGATTATATTCACATCAGCTAAAATTAAGCCTTTCATCTTGAACTCTTGCCTAATTTTCTCTTCTACTTCTTCATCAGTCAAGTTCTTATCAGTTCCGATTGTAGGATTTATTAAATTAAAATATAATACCCCAGCAGGTATAAAATCTTCTACCTTGCAAGTCTCGTTTAAATATGTTAAAAGCTGTAACTGAAGTCCATAAAACACTTGATTTAAATCGATATTTTTTACAGAAGATTTGTAGTCTATTATTCTTACATATGTTCCATCTGGATTTTTCATTATATCTACTCTGTCTATTTTCCCTGTAATCTCTACCTTTTTTCCATCTTCGGTTATAACAGTAATTGGTTTATACTGACCGTCCCCGCCGAATTCTAATTCATGCCCGAATACTTCAAACTCGCTTTGTTTTAAACTTTGCACAATATATTTTACAGACATAGTAACAACTTTTTGTAACCTATTGCTTAACACTTTATATTTTGATGTTGTTGTAAATATGTAATTTCTGTCTAATTTTAGCTTTTCGCTTACTATTTCTGCTACAATTTTTTCTAGTTCTTCGTCTGTAATTTCTTTTAAATTAATATTTCTTTCTTCTATTATTCCGAAAAAGTTGTCTATTACATCGTGCATAAATGAGCCTGTATCAACTGCTTCAACATTAAATGTTTCTTTATCATTCAGTTTTAATCCATATTTTAAATAATACGAAAATGGGCAACCGCTGTATTGCTCCAATTTTGATACACTAGTTTTTAATGTACTTCCATACATTTTTTCTACATTTTCTTTTTTAATTTTCTCTGCTGTATTTGTGTAATTCAAAGCTTTTATCGCAGATGCAAGCTTTTCATGCCACTCTTCACTTTCATTATATAAGTTATAAGCGTCAAACCATTTTTGTGCAATTTCTTCTCCGTCCCTAAATTGTCTCAAGTTTATTAATAATTCTTTGAAAGTATTTTCTTTTGTGGAAATTTCGGATTTTCTGTATATTACATCACTCGTTTCTTTTAAGCCTTCGAATATTTTCTTTATTCTAGAAACTAAAACTGATGGTCTTAAAGATTTTCCTTCCATGTCTGATGATGAATATGACAAAAATATTCTTTCTTCTGCTGTTGTAAAAGCCTTATAAATGTTGAAGTTATCTTCATAAATTCTGTCTATTGTGCCTTTTGCAAGCTCTACTCCGTTTTGCTTAATCTTTTCTCTATCATCATCATTTAAAAAGCCTTCGGCCTTATTGATTGAAGGAAACATTCCATCATTTAGTCCAATTATAAACACAGCCTTAATCTTATGACTTCTAGACCTGTCTACGTCTCCAACAGTAACTTCGTCTTGTGCCATTGGAATGGTTCCAAGTTTGCTTTCTCCAAGACCAGTTTTTAATATCTGCATATAGCTTTCAAAAGTAATGTTCTCATCTCCAAATACAAGTACAATCTCGTCTAATACCTGCATTACAATTTTCCAGCTAGTCTCATATTCTGCTGCAATATCAACCTTTTGCATATCATTTAAATCTTTTATTTTATTTTCTAGAACTTTGTCTATATTATTCTTGATTAAAAAATTATATAAATTTTCTGAAATCTGTTTTGCAGTCTTGTTTCCAGATAAATTATTTTTTAGCTCTACTAATGGTGTTACAATTTCTCTTCTAAGCTCATTTATATGGTCGATTGTTGCCTTACCAGTGCTATCTTCATCATGGAAATTCCAGTCAGCCTTGTACCATTTACTGCCTTTTATCTCCCATTTTAAAGCGTAATTTTCAAGAAGGTAAATATCACTCGGAGTAATATTTAGAAATCCACATTTAATATAATTAAATACACTATCATATGACCAATTTCTTGCAAATATATCTAATATTGAAATAAGATATTTTACAAGAATATTCTGGCTCAAATCTCTCTTTTCGTCTATGAAAACTGGAATATCGTATTCCTTAAAAATAGACTTGCACAAATTCGAATAAACATCTATGTTTTTTGTGATTACAGAAATATCTCTGTATCTAAACTTTTTACTTCTTACAAGCTCTAAAATTCTTCTTGCAACTTCTTCAATTTCTGAATACTGGTTATTTGCCAAAAACAAGCTTAAATTTTCTACACTTCCATCATATTTTTTATATGGAAAATTATATAAATTTCTTTCAATATGATTTAGCTCTTTAGATTTAAATCTATAAATCTTCTCTAAAAATACTGGCTCTTCCACAGCCGTCTTTGTTTCTTTTACAATTCTTAATATTTTTTCAATTGTTTCTTTATTGCTGAAAAAAATATCATTACTTGCTTCATCAATTTTCTCCATAGAATTACTCGTTACTGTAATTGTAACCTTGCTTGCTTGTTTCAAAAGCTTAGCAATTATAGCATATTCTTGCTTAGTAAATCCTACAAACTCATCTATATAAATCTCTGTATTCTTGAACATATCAGTAGCATCAAGCTGGTTTTCCAATATTGTTAAAGCATCATTTTCATCAACATAATTATTTACAATCTTCTCTTGAAACTTACTATAAACAGTATAAATATCTTGCAACTTGTTTTCCAAATATAAATCATTTTCTCCTACCTGTTCCATCAAAGTCTTAAGATTTTCTAATGTTACACCATGCTTCTTAAGCTCTGTAATCTGGGTCATAACCATATCTATATTGCTATCTGATTTTCCTAAAAATTTAAGATTATTCTTTTTATTCGAAAGAATGCTATAAATTAACATAGATTTTCCACAATTTGAAAGTACAGTTTTATTACTACCACCAACTTCACTAGAAACTCTGTGTGCCATTCTCGCAAAAGTAAGAACCTCGGCATTAATAACTGCCGAATTTTGTTCTTCATCCTCCAAAGACCTTAAAAGTTCCTTTTCTGCAGAAAACGAAAACTGTTCTGGTGTAATAATATACTTTTTTCTGCCATTATCTATGTTTTTACTTATCTCATTAAAAATATATTGCGTCTTTCCGCAACCACTTCTACCATATATAATTTGTAAACTCATACTATCTCATCCTTTTGGTGTATTTTATCATAATTATTATAATTAAGCTAGATTTTTGTAAAATAAAAACACTACTTTTTTGTAGTGTCTTGAAATTAATGTTGTGTTTCAACATATTTTTTAAATAGCTCCTCTAATAAAATAAAATTACAACTTCTCTCTAATATTCTTTGAGGCATATGATTTTTTCTATATAAATTTTGAAAATAATTAATCTTTTTAAATAATTCTGCCTTATGATTATTTAAAAATGTTAATTGTTCTTCTAACATCTTTTTATATTTTATATCTGTAACAGTAGGTAACACTTCTGTTAATTCTTCAATAGGCGTAGGAATCATATTATTAATATTAATTACTCCCAAGTTTCCATCTTCAATTTTAAATATATCTATCGCTTTTGGATTAATTAGTTTGTGTTTTTCCTTAGGTGATGCTAATGGCGCAAAATAATTATAATTATTATATGTATATACTACACCTATATATGGTCTAGTAGAGTTTTTATTATATGCTACATTTTTATCATACTTTCTTAAGTAATTTATGTATTGTTCGCTTATATAATATATTTTTAAATTTTTCATAACATCCTCCTAAAATAAAATATGACAACCTTCTTAATAGATTGCCATATCTGCTTTTTTAAGTTCCTACTTTGGCAAGGATATTCCTACTTTTTTAAGTTCCTACTTTGGCAAGGATATTCCTACTTTTTTAAGTCCCTACTTTAGCAAGGGTATTCTTTCTTTTTATTAATGATAATTAATTATCATCACTAGTATATTTATTATACACCATAAATATACATTGTTCAAGGACTTTTTATAATTAAATTTAAAAAACCAGCCACTTATTTAAGCGACTGGTCTTCATTATTTTAGATTGTTCCCTTCTTTCTCATCTTTGCTTCATACATGTTGTGGTCTGCTTTTTTGATAACATCTCTTATGTCATCATATTCTGGATTAAACAATTCATGTCCAACCGAAATTGTCGGAAACAGATTTTCTCCGCTCTGGATTTTAGCCTTATTTTGCTCTGCTACAAAAACTGCATTCAATTTGTCAAGATTTGCAGAACTATTCAAAACCGCTGCAAATTCATCACCACCAATTCTGTAGCATAAGCCACATTTGCCATACACACGTTGAATTATTTCTGCAACCTTTTGCAAACATTCATTGCCATACTGGTGCCCGTAGTTATCATTAATCGACTTGAAATTGTCAACATCGAAAACCAATATCGTAGCAGCCATCGACAAATTTGTAGTGTAGCTAAAGAAGCTTCGTTGGTTCAGCAACTGAGTCAATCCGTCTATATGCTGAGTTAGCTCATTATAGTAAATGTACATAAAGGCAGATGCTACTGCAATCGTAATCCAGTCCAATCTAAGGTTTGGCAAAATTGATTGAATAATTATGCTACTTGCCATAAATCCCAAGATTAAAATTAAGACATAGGCATTTCGGTTTTGATATTTTTTGCTGAACATATATGCTTTTTGAAAATAAAATGTAATGCTAATCATATATACCAAAATATACAACCAATACATTTTTCCATGATGATACGTATACGATTCATCAATATAAAATATACATCCAAAGAAAACTGATATAATCTCAATTAAGATATGTGCACATGCAATAAATTTCATAATTTTTTTTTCGTTTTCACTTACAGAAAAAAATGCATTTGCACAAGTAATTGAAATGAATGGTGCAACCGAAAACTCAACAACCTTCACTATATAATGAAGAATTACTGTTTCTTCCGATTTGCCATCTACCAACACCCCAATAAGCTCTCCTATTGTCGCAAGCATTATACCTGCAAAAGTAAATATAAGTCCCCGTTTTGTTTCTTTTGCCATGTACCTGTTTCCAGATACTATTGCCATCATTATGGCCATTATCATTATTGTAAAAAACGTATTTCCTATATAATATTCATTCATTGTGCAATCCTTTCTTTTGTATTTGTTGCTAATCTAAAACAATGGTTTTAACATACCTCCTTATTATAAAAGATATTTATTATAATTTTCACGCATCACATCATACCATTTTTTTACAATTTTTTCAAGTTTTTTGCTTTATTTATTATTAAAAAAATAATATCTGCACATATTCTTTTACTTTATATGCAGATACTTCCCTTTTTTCTCATCAAAATTATAATTATTTTTCAACGTTTTATCCTTATGAATTTTCTCTTTTCCAGTAGAATAAATACTGCTGTGCAATTCCTTCTAAATCTCCAAATTTTTCTTTTGCGAGTAGTTCTATTTCTTTTTTATTTACTTTTGCTTCTACTGGATTATGTATGTACAAGTCGTTCATTACTCTACGTACCCAAACGTCTATTGGGAATACGTCAAATCTTTTTAGTGTTGAAAATAAAAGTATGCAGTCGGCTACTTTTGGTCCAACACCTGATAGAGTTAGAAGTTCGTTTCTAATATTTTTTGTGCTTTCTTCTTGTTTTAATTTTTCTAAGTCAACTTCACCATTTACAATTTTTCTTGTAGTTTCGAATATATATTTGTCTCTAAAGCCTAAGCCCAATGCTCTTAAGTCTTCCATACTAGCCGTTGCTAACGCTTCTGGTGTTGGAAATGTGTAATACTCTTGTCCTCTAAACACTATGCAGGTTCCATATTTTTTTGACATTCTATCGATTATTCCTTTTATTCTTGGAATATTGTTGTTGGCCGATACTATGAAAGAAATTATCATTTCCCATAAATCTTGATTTAGTATACGGATTCCTTCTCCATATTTAATGCTTTCTTGCATGTATTCATCTATACTTGCGAGTTTTTCCTTTATTGCTTCGTAATCTCTATCTAAATCAAAATATTTTCTGCAAGCCTCCTCAATGTCTCCATCACAGATTCCGGTTATTATTATTTTTTTCTCAGGTTCTTGCTTTACATTTAATACATTCTTTCCAAATATTCCTGTGTAACTTCCATCTTCTTGCTCATTCCATCTAAAACATTGTCCGCACTCAAAAATATCTCTAACATTAAAAGATTTACAATTTTCTATTACATATGTTTGTTCCATTTTTGCTTCTCCTTTTTGTTCCATTTACTCTATGCTAATTAAAGCATTTTCTTTTATATTTTTCAATATTTCTAACATTTTTTCTTTTTCAATTGCAACACAGCCAGCAGTTGGCTTTTGCACACTGCAATGCAAGAAGATTGCGCTTCCATTTCCAGGTATATTTTCTGGATTTGTTTTTATTTCCATTGCATATTCATACTGTCTCGGATAATCACTTAAATGTTCTGCACTTTTCCAATCTTTTGATATCTTTTGTATATCAACTAACTGATTGTAATATCTAGAATTTACATCATCTACCCAATATAAATCTTTGTTTATTTGTATATATGGTATTTTAAGTTCTTTTTGAATATCATGCATCCCAAATACTATTCCTAAATTAAACGTGCCTATTGGAGTCTTTAAGTCCCCTTCTTTTTTATTAATAGTAACACCATTTCTGCCTAAAAAAGCCTCTATTTCAAATATTTTCTTATTGTCATCAAAAAACTCTAAAATTCCTTTTGAGCCACCTACCACTTTAACTTTTATTAATTGCATGTTTTACCTCCTTTTCATTGCGTTTTAGTATCATATCTTGCTTCCTAGTTTTTATTTAAATCCTTTCCCGAGTACTTCTCTTGCATTCAATATTATTATGAATGCGTCATTATCAATCTTTTTTGCAATGTTTTGCATCGCATAGGCTTCCGTCCTAGAACCTACACATAGCAAGGTCATACGTTTCTCGTTTGTGTACATTCCTTTTGAATATAAAGCTGTGCTTCCTCTGTCTATTGTCTTTCCTATGGTTTCGGCAATTTCTTGATAATGCGGAGATATTATTAGCAAAGCTTTCGTAAAGTTTATTCCTTCGAAAATTAAGTCTATCATCTTTCCCATTAAGAATATTGCGATTGCAGAATATAGGCCGATTTCGATTGTTTTGAAAAATAATACATTTGCAGTTATTATTATTACATCTATAAATAATATTAAGTTGCTGCTCCTATACTGCGGTTTGTATGCTCGTATTACATATGACAATAAATCTGAACCACCTGTTGAGGAATTGAATTTTAATATTACAGCGGTCCCAACTCCCATTAGAATTCCCCCATAGATACATGCTAAAAATTTATCCTGTGTTAGTGGATTTATTTGGTCTAGGATATCTACAAATACCGAAAATAGCACTGTTCCATAAATAGAACGTATAAATAACTGCTTCCCCACTTTAAAATATGCAATCAGGAGCAATGGTATGTTCAATATTAGCATTATTGTTCCCATGGGATAATTTGTTAAATAGTAGACTATTATCGCAATTCCAGAGAATCCACCTGTAGATAGCTCATTTGGTAGTAAAAATTGCGACACTCCAACTGCCATTACTAAGCATCCCAATGCAATGTATATATATTCTTTTATCAATTTCTTTACACATCTTTTATTTAACTCACAAATATTTTCTATATTTTTTCTAATCTTCTTTTGTTTTCTTGTTTTTTTCTCTTCCATAAAAATCACCTATATTAGCATTATTGGCAAATATAGGCAATTTTATACTTTTATGCAGTTTCTAAAACATTTATTTTGAATTTCCCTGGTTTTATTTTGTTGTTACACTTTACTGTTGTTATTACAGCATATGTATCTTTCAATTTATTTATGTTCTCTTTCTTATGACCAATTATATTGTTTAGATCTTTAGAGTTTGCTTCTATCTCAACTCTAATTACCTTTGCATTTATGTGCTTTATGTCGTCAACAATCTTGTCATACCAAATTGCATCTTCCACAAGCTGACCAAATGCTGGATGATATGGTCCTGAAATAACTTCACTATCTTTATTAGTAGAGTCTGTAATTGTATCTGTATTTTGCAACCCAACTCTTATTACTTGAATGTGTTTTTTATTAAACATTTTTAGTATTTCTTTGCTTCGCTCTACGGCTTGTCCAACAGTTAGCGGAGTAAATTCGCCTTTGTTAAATTCTTGTTCAAGTTCAGTTCCTTTTATTACAAGTACAGGGTAAATTCTAACCATCTTAGGCTTTAACTTTATGCAATCCTTCGCAGTTTGAATATCGTCTTTCTCACTGCTCTCTGGAAGCCCAACCATCATTTGATGACCAAGTTTGAAACCATACCAACGAATCAATTTTGATGCTTTAATAACATCCTCAAAACTATGCCCTCTCTTGCATCTAGTCAAAATATAGTTGTTTGAAGATTGAACACCAAGTTCTATAGTCTTTACGTGGTATTTCTTTAGCATTTTTAGAATTGGCTTATCTATTGCATCGGGTCTTGTTGATAGACGAATGCTGTTTACTTTTTTGCTTTTTATATATGACTGAACCGCTTGTAATAACTCTTCTTGTTTTTCTACTTCAATTGCAGTAAAGCTCCCCCCGAAAAAGGCAACTTCAACGTAATTCTTGTCAGTCTTAAAATTACTTAAATAGTAATCAATAGTCTTTCTAACATCGTCGGCTGTTACTTGCTTTTTCTCACCACTAATGGTTCTTTGGTTACAAAAAGTACAACATTTTTTACATCCCCAATGTGGTACAAATATTGGAATGATATACTCTTTTTTCAATATTATTTACCTCCGTCCACATAATTCATATTTTTATAAATTCTTTAGTGCCTTATCTGCAGCATTCATTTCAGCCTGTTTCTTTGTTTTTCCTTCTCCTATCGCTAACACTTTCCCATTCAATTTTACTTCTGCAGTAAAAGTTTTGTCATGGTCTGGCCCTGTTTCTTTAATAATCTCGTATTTAATATCAACAGTTCCGTGTACTTGAAGTTTTTCTTGTAATACGGTCTTGTGGTCTTTTATTCCAACATTTTTGCTTGCAATTTTTATCTCTTCTTTCAAGTTTTCTATTATAAACTTTTCGGCTTGCTCTAGGCCAGAATCAAAATACATTGCAGCTATAACAGCCTCTACGCTATCAGCCATTATTGCTACTTTTTTATTTCCTTGATGCATCTGTTCACTTTTTCCAACGTACAAGAAATCACTAAAATTATGCTTTTCTGCAATTTTGTAAAGGCTGTCCTCACATACAACTGTAGCCCTAACTTTAGTCATTTCTCCCTCTTTTAAATTAGGATAATTATTATAAATATACTTGCTTGATAAAAATTCCAATATACTATCTCCTAAAAATTCTAGTTTTTCGTTACTAGCAATTTTATGTTCATATGCATATGATGTGTGTGTTAAAGCATTTTTTAGTAGATTAATATTTTTGAATTTATATCCTATGTTCTGTTCTAAAGCTGACAAATCTCTATTCTGTTCCATATTCTCACCTCCTCATCAAGTACTATATTACCTCATTTTTTTGCATTTGTAAACAGCATTATAAATTATTAATAAAAAAAGACCAGTTTTGCACCAGTCCTATTATTCGTTATAAATTGCTCATCCAATTAGAGGCCCCGTAAAGAATTCTTTCAATTCTTACAATACTTTTACTCTCATCTATTCTATAAAAAGCTATGTAATTCTTTATAAGTAATCTCCTAATATTTAAATGTTTAATTTCATTATCCTCAATAATCATATATCTTTGCGGAATATATTCTAATGTTCTTATTCTTTCATTTATTAGTTGTGCATATTTTTTTGCAATAGTTGGTTCGTTTAAATTTTTCTTTATATATGTTACAATTTTCTTTAAATCTTCTTTTGCCTTTCCAGACAATTCGATTTCATATTTTTCTTGCATCTGAACCTCCTATTTTATTTTTTCAATATTTCTTCAACTTCATCAAATACTTCATCAATGGAATAAACATTACCACTTTCAGAATCTTTTATGCCTTCCTCTAATTTTTCCTTGAGATCTTTTTTATCCTTTGCAATTAATTCTTTAGGTGCCGTAGATGTTGCAACTGTATATCTTAAATATTCAATATAGTCTAGAACCTTACTGGAAAGTTCATCTGGTAATGTTTCTATTATATTGCATATTTCTTTTTGTTTAGTTGTCATTTTATCAACTCCTTTATATTTAATACATTTATATTATATCACAGTAAATAGAAGATTTATACTCTTTTCATATTTAATTTTGATAATTTTGACAAGTAAAAAAAAAGAAAGGTATTTAAACCTTTCAAATTTATTTTATCTTAAGCTACGTGATCCTTTATATAATCAACAACGTCACTTACTGTTACTATCTTTTCAGCATCAGCATCTGGGATTTCTGTATCAAATTCTTCCTCTAGTGCCATTATTAATTCTACTATATCTAATGAATCAGCTCCTAAATCATCTATAAAAGAAGCTTCCATTGTAACTGATGTTTCAGTTACACCTAATTGCTCAACTATTATTGATTTTACTTTTTCAAATATTTCTTCTGAACTCATCTTGTAAGTTCACCCCCTCTCGAATACCTAATCAACTTATACATAAGATAATACAAGTTTTATTAATTGTCAAGCAAAATAAATAAACTTTTCACATTTGCGTGTAAATTTCTGATGAAAGCGTGTATTTTAAAGCATTACACGTTTTCGAATGGTCGTTCATTTTTATAATATCACTTATGAACATTTTTCATTTTGAGAAACATCCCACAAATGAGCAAAAATTTTGTTGCCTTTTTTTTATTATAGTGTTATTATTTTTATAGTATTACGAAGGAGAAATTTTATGTATAAAGAAACTTTTGATTTTTATGACTCAACTTCCATAAAAATATATAATCTAGATAAAAAAATAAGATATGAACTTTCTATCTTAGATAGATTGGATCCTATGACAAAGCGTCATTCTGAAAATGTTGGAAATTTAACGGGTAGAATCTGTCAATATTTAAGATTGAATAAGCAATTTACAGTTCATGCAATTATTTGTGGTTATTTACATGATATTGGTAAATCACAAATTCCATACGAGATATTATCAAAAGATGGACCTTTAACCAACGAAGAATTTGAAGTTATGAAAACACACACTACTTTGGGTTATAACATGTGTATGAAGGATTTGCGTTTGCGTCCATATGCAGAAGGAGCTTTATATCACCATGAAGCATTGAATGGAACAGGCTATCCTCAAGGTTTAAAGAAAGAAGATATTCCTTTTGTTGCAAGAATAATACGTGTTGCAGATGAATATGATGCATTGGTTACAAAACGCCATTATAAGACTCACGTAAACATTTCAGAGACATTGAAATTAATGTTAAAAGATGCAAAACCTGATGACATGCACAAAGTTGTTGCTTTAGACCAACTTTCTGAGAATGCACAAAGTGGAAAAATTAGTCCTAAAATTTTAAAATGCCTTTTTAAAATTGTTATTGAAGATACTAAATATGAAATAAGTTGTGTTATTGATTACATTGACTACTTAAAGGAATCTATTAAACGTCTAGAATTGATTGATTCTTACAATATGAAAATGCAAAAATCAACCAGTCAAAAGAAGCGAGAGTATTATAAAGAAGGAATGGTTATGCTATTCCAGGCAGGAGAAAATTTTCAAAACTATCACCAAATTTTGAAAGAATACAGAAATGCTTTTGTAATACGTAAAAAAAGAATTGATGATTTATATAATGAAATTAAAATAATAAAAAAGCTAAAAGTCTAAATACTTTTAGCTTTTTACAATTATAGGCCGAAACTCACTCCTAATGCATTATTAATTTTATGCATAACATTTTCATCATCTATATGACCTATTTTTTCTTTTAATCTGCTTTTATCTATTGTTCGTATTTGCTCTGTTAGCACTATTGATTCTGTTTTTAATTGTGAATTTTCTGGTCCAATTTCTATATGGGTTGGAAGCTTGTTCTTCCCCATTTGAGAAGTTATTGCAGCTGCTATAACTGTAGGGCTGTGTTTATTTCCCATATCATTTTGAATTATTACAACGGGCCTAATTCCTCCGTTGCTCTGAACCAACTACAGGACTTAAATCAGCATAAAACATATCTCCTCTTTTTACTATCATATTATTCACTCCCACTATTTCTATAACTAAGATTTGTTTTTTGATATATTTTAAATACTAGTTTTGAGATAATTTATTTTAATTCTATCTCATTGTATAATATGTAAACTATTACATTTTTGCTATTGTCCATTATTGATAATTTTGTTGGTTTAAGTGTTTTTTTGTCTAAAATTAGCTCCTCTGTGGCTATTTTTTTATCATTTTTTCTTTTTATTTGCATTACTATCTCTTCATTTTTTTCTGTTATATTTCTTTGTTCAGAATTTCGATATTCTTCAATAAAAGAGTTTAACCAGAGAATATTACTTTCGATATATGGATAATTATTATATATTTTTTCTAAATTTAAATTGCTATTCTCTACTATTAATGATGAATCTTTGTATGTTAATTTTACTCCCTTAATAGTATCTGGCTCTAGTACTTCTTGCTCATCATTTTTTTCTTTGTGATTTTGTTTAATTAAGTATTTGTTACTATTCTTATTGCTATTTACGGTAACTTCTATTGTAGCTGTATACTCTTTAATATTTAAAATATAATCTTCAACTTCCTCTAAAGTTTTGTTAAGATTATTATTTCCAATATTTATAGTTTCATAACTTTTTTTAGAAAAAATAATTGAAATTATAACCAGCAAAGTAGCAATGGCTAATATAATAAATAAAAATTTTTTTGACTTTATAAATTTAACATTCATACAATAAAACTCCCAATATATTTAATAATAATATATTGAGAGGAATTATAAATATTCACTATTCTATTTAATATTTACAATTAGACCACAATTTTTAATCTTATAGTTAAATTGTAAATTTAATTTCGCCCAAAAAGGGGCGTCCCTATTGGGCGAAATATTCTTTTAAACATTTTCGTACTTCTTCTGCTGTATCCTTTGTGTTTATTTTACTTCTAAAACTGCTGGAGTCTGGCATGCTTTTTGTGTATGCAGAGATATGTTTTCTCATTTCTTTTACTGCTATATTTTCACCTTTTTCTTTTATCTCTAGTTCTAAGTGTTTTAGTATTGTCTCATATTTTTCTTCGTTTGTTGGTTTTGGAATGCAAATGTTATTTTGTAGATATTGTACTGTTTCTCTAAATATCCAAGGATTTCCGAATGCACCTCTTCCTATCATTATGGCATCTACTCCACTTTGTTCTAACCTTTTCTTTGCTATTTCTCGGCTCGTAACATCTCCATTTCCTATTACTGGAATGCTAACACTTTCTTTTACTTGTTTTATTATGTTCCAATCTGCTTCCCCAGAATAGTACTGGCTTCTTGTTCTTCCGTGTACTGTTATTGCTGATGCACCTGCTTTTTCTGCTATTTTTGCAGCCTCTACAACTACAATGTTATCTGCATCCCAACCAGTTCTCATTTTGACTGTTACTGGAACCTTAGAATTTGCAACTGCTGTCTCTATTATTTGTTTTACTAATTCTAAATTTAATAGTAATCTACTTCCATCACCATTTTTTACGACTTTTGGTGCCGGGCATCCCATGTTAATATCTACAATATCTGCAAATTCACTAACATATTTACTAGCATATGCAATTGCTTCAACATCACTTCCAAATATCTGCACTGCCAATGGCTTTTCTTTATCACAGGTCTTTAATAATAATTTGGTTTTTTCATCATTATATAAAAGAGCTTTTGCACTTACCATTTCTGTATATACAAGCCCTGCATCATTTTCTTTGCAAATTAACCTAAATGGCAGGTCTGTAATGCCTGCCATTGGTGCTAAAAATATATTATTTTCTAGTTCTACATTTCCTATTTTCAAAATTTACCTCGTTTAAATTTTATATATTTTTATTATTTTTCAATCGTTAGTCTATAAATATTGCCTTCTGTCTTCTTCCACTAATATTTAACAAAAGACCTATCATCATTAAGTTTGTAAGTAATGAACTTCCACCATAGCTTACGAATGGTAGTGGAACACCTGTTATTGGTAATAATCCCATTGTCATTCCTATATTTTCTGCCATATGAAATAAAAATATTCCTGCAATTCCTATTGCTATATATGACCCCAAATTATTTTTTGCAGTTTTTGCTATAAATATTGACCTTGTTATAAGCACAACATAAGTTATTATTACTGTTGCAGCTATAATAAAGCCCATTTCTTCTCCTATTACAGCAAATATAAAGTCTGTAGTCTTTGGGTATAAGAAGCCTAATTGAGTTTGGTTTCCTTTTAACAATCCCATTCCTAGGAACTCTCCCGCACCTATTGCAAGCTTAGATTGAATAACATTGTATCCAGCACCTCTTGGATCTAAATTTGGATTTAAGAACACATCAATTCTTGTTTTTGCATGCTCTGGTAATACAAAAATATACAATACTGGTAGCAAAATAACAACTAATAAAATTCCGGTAATGATATACCTTTTCTTTATTCCTGCAGCAAACAGTATAAAAATTGTTGCTATTATAAATGTTATTGCTGTTCCATAATCTGGTTGTTTTACTATTAAAAGTACAGGAACTGCAACTATTGTAAGTGCTAATAGCAACCTAGTTGGTCTGCTTATTTGATTTTTGCCTTTTTCCTGTATTTTTGCTACATAAGTTGATAATGAAATTATTGCTATTATTTTTGCAAATTCGGCTGGCTGTATTGATACAGAACCTATTGTAAACCAGCTTGTCGCGCCATTTACGCTTTTCGTGAACATAACGGCAATTAGCGAAATTATCATTAGTACATACAATATTGGAGAAATTTTTGATATTGTATTATAATCAACAAATGTTAGAATTATCATTATTGGAATACTTATAGCAAGCCACATTATCTGCTTCTTAAATTCTTCATATTCTGTGCCTTGCGTTGCTGAAAATAATGCTACTAAACCAATGGCTAATAAAATAACTATACAAACGAGAATTCCCCAGTCCATATTTTTTAATATTTTCTTTCCCATTGAATCTCCTCATTATTCTTCGTTAGATTTATTGGCTGATATTTTTTCTTTACTTTCTTCTGAATCATCTGAATCGTCTGTTTCATCTAGCTCTTCATTATCATCTTCTGAATCAGCATTTTCAGTTTCTTCATCTGCTGCTTCATTCTCTTTGTCAACATCTTCATTGTCATCTTCTTCAGAAGTATTCTCAGTACTATCGTCTAATTCTTCATCTTCAGAATCGTCTTTTACAACTTTTTCATTATTCTCATCAGAAGCTTTTTCTTCTACAGCCTTTTTTGAATTCTTATCTTCTTCTGTTTTATCTTCCTTTTTAGCATTTTCTTTCTGCTTTTTTTCTTCTGTTTCTTTTTCTATATTTTTTTCTTTTTTCATTTCTTCCCTTATTCCGGCGATTGGAATATTTGCATATAATGCTGGTGCTCCCATTGTGCCATCTTCGTTAGTTTTATTAGTTAAACGCACGTCTATATCTTTCTCATCAACATCTATATACTTCTTAATAACTTCTATTATTTCTTGCCTCATCATGTCTAAGAAATCAGCTGAAACATTTGCTCTATCTTGCATTAAAACCAAATGTAACCTTTCTTTTGCTGTATCCTTAGATTTTGCTTCTATCTGGTCTTTTTTTCCAATCTTTTTAAAGAAATTAATTACGTTCTCAAACATTATGTACCCTCCACTATTTTTTTCTGAATATGCCTTTTATTTTGGTAAAAAATCCTTCGTCTCTGCCCGGAATTGTAACATCAATATTTTCACCAAGAATTCTTCTTGCAATTTCTAAATATGCTTTTCCTGATGGAGCTTTTTTGTTTATTACTGCAGGTTCTCCTTTATTTGTTTGAGTAATTATAAACTCATCGTCTGGCACAACGCCTAAAAGATTGATTGATAGTAAGTCAACAATATCGTCAACATCCATCATCTCTCCTTTTTTAACCATGTTTGGTCTTAATCTATTTACAATTAGCTCTGGATTTCTAATCTCAGACGCTTCTAATAATCCTATAATTCTGTCTGCATCTCTGATTGAAGATATTTCTGCATTTGTTACTACTATAGCTCTGTCTGCACCCGCAATTGCATTTTTGAAACCTTGCTCTATTCCAGCAGGGCAGTCAATTATAATGTAGTCAAATTCCTCTTTTAGTTTGCTAGTTAGTTCTTTCATTTGTTCTTCATTTATAGCACTTTTATCTCTAGTTTGAGCAGCTGGTAATAGGAATAACTGTTCAAACCTTTTATCTTTTATAAGGGCTTGTCTTAGTTTACATTTTTCTTCAACAACATCTACTATATCGTATACTATTCTGTTTTCTAGTCCCATTACAACATCAAGGTTTCTAAGGCCAATATCAGTATCTACTAATACAACTTTTTTTCCTTTTAGGGCAAGAGCAGAACCAAGATTTGCTGTTGTAGTTGTTTTTCCTACTCCACCTTTTCCTGATGTTATTACTATAACCTCTCCCATAGAATCCTCCATTTCTTACTAACTCTTATCAAATTCACAAACTTTTTATAGATTTTTTAATCCATAATTTTCTACTAATATATTATACGCAAATGGGCAAAAAGTCAAGTAAAATTGGGCATTTTGTGAAATTTACAATTTTGATAGGAATGATAATTTGAAGAACCTTATTTTAATAGTAGAAATAAAAAAAGCACCTAAAATAAGGAACAAATTTCCAAATTTTAGGTACTTTGATAATTTTTCTTTAACGCTTAGAATATCTTACGTATATGTTTGCTCTTTAGTTGCTTTTTTCAATTTTTTGACCGTTTATAACTCAAAAATTGATACCGGATTACTTTTTATAGATTTTCAGACAGTGTATTATATGTTTTTTGTCAAGTTAATTAACAAAGAAACACAAATCTTGACAGGGTCTAAAATTTGTTTGAACTTTTAGATTTTACCCTAAACGTTGTTTTTTATTATACTTTTACATTAGGTTTAAAAAAACGGAACTCCAGTCTACCAAAGTGCAACTCGAAAGCCTAGAAGACTGTAACCATCGTTTGCATTAGCGCTACCACGACGAGCTGCAGGACCACCCTCCCCATAGAAATTAGCACTACCACCTCGTCCCGCACAAGGACTATTATCGAGAGAAGTTTTTTCCAAAGTGAATTCAGACACATTCCCAGCTATATCATAGATGTTCATTACTTTATTTTGCTCAGATGTTCCAGTAGTTACTAGTATGCCTTTTCCATCTGAAGATTGTGTTAATTTATTTCTACTTGAATCTACAAAATTTGCAGTTTCGTTTATTGATAGAATCCATGTCGAACTATTAAATGAATAATTTGAAAATACAGCATATTTCCCTGTTTGACTTAATTGGAATGCTGAATTCATATAATTTCCTATTGTTGTACTATTGGATGTTAATATACTTGCCGAAGTTACTTTTGTTTTGTCTTTGCTCATAAATGCTAGTACTAAATCCCATTGTAATCCAAACATCAAACTACTTGTTTTATTCCCTGAATTTGCACCCTTTGCTAAATTTTGTGCCTGAGTTCTCGTTACATATGTGTATGGATATACATCCGCTTTTGATAATGGTATTGACATTCCTTCTATTGTGTATTTTCCATCCGAATTTGTTGCTGAATTACTTTTTCTACTTTCTGCTATTCCAGCCTCATATCTTCCTACATAAAACCCACCATTTTGATAAACGCTTTTTAACATTTTCTTTTTTTGTGCATAATATTCATTTTCTGTATACCATCCCTCATTACCATTATCCGCTACCCAGGTATCTAAATATGTTGTTCCATTTCTGTATACACTTGTATATGTGTGTAAATCATTTTCTATTTTACTGTATTCATCATCTGTAAAGCTTACAATGTTTAGCCCCGCTGTTGGATATACATCTTCATTTTTAGGTACTTCTACCCAAACATATTGATTTCCATCTGAATCTTCTATTACAAGTCCATTGCTTAAATTGGTTCCCTTAACCCTTTTAAAATCATTGCTTGGAAAATATGGTTGTGTTTCATCTGTTGTGGGTAATCCAGTCACTTCTTCTCTAATTTCATCTAAATTATTTAGTGGTTTTTCATATGTTTCTCTAGCAGTTAACTCACTTTTTAATTGTGTTTTTCTATTTGTAGATGTAATCATATATGCTGTTGATAGTATTACAGAAAAGAATAATACTGTTACAGTTACCACTGTTGTAATTGATCCTCTATTATCTTTTAAAATTTTTTTCATTTGAATCCTTCTTTCTCTTTTTTAATACTTATATAATATAATAAATTCAATAAATAAGTCAATAAATTTTCTATATTATTTGCCGAATTGTCGTTCACTTTTCTTGACATGTGAGCCAAATAATAATATACTGAACATGTTAGTTTTGTACTACTTTTATAGTTTTACCAATTACAAAAAATTTATAATTTTAGTACAGCATAACTTTTAAGAAAGGAGATTTTTTAAGTGGAAAATTTAGTAGAAATTAGATGGCACGGTAGAGGTGGTCAAGGTGCTAAAACAGCTTCTCTTTTACTTGCAGATGCAGCATTTAACACTGGTAAATATATTCAAGGTTTTCCTGAATATGGTCCAGAGAGAATGGGAGCTCCAATTACAGCTTACAATCGTATTAGCAACAGTCCTATTGTTATTCATAGCAATATTTATGAGCCTGATTATGTTGTAGTTGTTGATGATACTCTTATAGAAACTGTTGATGTAACTGCTGGTCTTAAAGAAACTGGAGCCATAGTAATAAATACAGTAAAAGATGCAGATTATTTAAAGAAAGCATTAAAAGGATATAAAGGTGGAATTTATTGCATAGACGCAAGGAAAGTTTCTGAGGAGGCTTTGGGAAGATATTTTCCAAATACTCCAATGCTTGCTGCTATTGTTAAGGTTGCAAATATTATGGATGAAAAGGACTTTCTAAATGATATGAAAGGTTCATTCAAGCATAAATTTGCAAAAAAGCCTGAGGTTATAGAAGGAAATATGAAAGCCTTGGAAATGGCTTTGAATGAAGTTAAGAAGATTAATTAAGGAGGTAAGATTGAAAAATAATTATAATTTTGGCTACGTCAAATTTCATTTAAAACGCGGTTACATACACCAGGTATGCGTCCTTGCCTTTTAAATTCATTTTCATTGCCAAAATTTAATTCTTTTCCAATCGAATTTACACATTATAAGAAAGGATTGTGATAAAAAATGTCAAAAATGCATATAGATAAAAATACCCCAGCAGATGAATTAACACCAGGCGGAATTATTTATCAAGCTGGAAATGCTAGAGAATTTAAGACAGGTGACTGGAGAAGTATGTACCCAGTATGGATTCCAGAAAAGTGCACACAATGTGGATTGTGCTTCCCTGTTTGCCCTGATGACTCTATTCCTGTTAATAAAGAATGTAAAAGAGAAGATTTTGATTACGACTATTGCAAGGGATGTGGAGTTTGTAGCAAAGTTTGCCCTTTCGGTGCAATAGAAATGAAGGAAGGAGTTGGAAAATAATATGAGTATAAGAGAACGTTTAAGTGGAAATGAAGCTTCAGCAGTAGCTATGAGACAAATTAACCCTGATGTTGTTGCAGCATTCCCTATTACCCCATCAACGGAAATTCCACAATACTTTTCAACATTTGTTAGTAACGGACAAGTTGATACAGAATTCGTTGCAGTTGAGAGTGAGCACAGTGCTATGAGTGCTTGTATAGGTGCAGAAGCTGCTGGTGCAAGAGCCATGACGGCAACATCTGCAAATGGATTGTCTTTTATGTGGGAAATGCTTTATATAGCTTCTGGTTCAAGACTTCCAATAGTTATGTCTTTGGTAAACAGAGCCGTTTCTGGTCCTTTAAACATACACAATGACCATTCTGATGCAATGGGCGTACGTGATGCTGGTTGGATTATGCTTTTCTCTGAGAATAACCAAGAGGCATATGATAATTTAATAATGGCTCATCAAATTGCCGAAAATAAAGATGTTTTACTTCCTTTAATGGTTTGTCAAGATGGATTTATTACATCTCATTCAATAGAAAATATTGAGCTTATCGAAGATGACAAGGTTAAAGAATTTGTTGGTACATATAAGCCAGAACATTATTTGTTAAATCATGATGAGCCTGTTGCAATGGGTCCAATGGATTTACAAGCATTCTTGTTTGAGCATAAATATCAACAAGCAGAAGCTATGAGAAACGCAAAAAAGGTTATTCTAGAAGTTGCTGATAGATTCGAAAAAATGACTGGAAGAAAATATAGCTTCTTCGAAAAATATAAATTAGACGATGCAGACATTGCAATAGTTTGTATGAACTCTACAGCAGGAACAACAAAGGCTGTTGTAGATGATTTAAGAGCAAAAGGAATTAAGGCTGGTCTATTAAAGGTACGTGTTTACAGACCTTTCCCAGCAGAAGAAATTGCAAAAGCATTGTCACACTTAAAGGCTGTTGCAGTTTTAGATAAAGACGACAGTGTAAACGCTGCTGGTGCTCCCCTATTTACAGACGTAACATCTGCAATGTATGCAAATCAAGTTGCAAATGTTCCAATGGTAGACTACATGTATGGAATTGGTGGTAGAGATACTACTACAAAAGATATTGTAAGTGTATTCGAGGATTTACAAGAAATTATTAAGACTGGAAATTTAGGAAACCCTTATAGATATTTAGGATTACGTAAAGGAGGAAAATAAGCAATGGCATATAATTTAAAAGAAATAATGGCAACTAAGCCATCAAGATTTACTTCTGGACACAGAATGTGTGCTGGATGCGGTGCTCCTCCTGTTGCAAGAATGATTATGCGAGCATTACACGAAGGTGACCACGCAGTTGTTTCTAATGCAACTGGATGTATGGAAGTTTCTACATGTATTTATCCATATACAGCATGGACAGATTCTTACATACACACAGCTTTCGAGTGTGCATCTGCTACATGTTCTGGTGTAGAAGCTGCATATAAATCTTTAGTAAAGCAAGGAAAATTAGTAGAAAAAGACGGAGAAAAAACAAAGTTCATAACATTCGGTGGAGACGGTGGAACTTATGATATAGGAATTCAATCTCTTTCTGGTGCAATGGAAAGAGGACACGACATGACATATGTTTGCTACGATAACGGCGCATACATGAACACTGGAATTCAACGTTCATCTGCAACACCAAAATTTGCAGACACAACAACATCTCCAGCTGGAACTGTTATTCCTGGAAAGATGCAATCTAGAAAAGATTTAACACAAATAATGGTAGCACACCATTTGCCATATGTTGCTCAAACAGCAGCATTTGCAAACTTCAAAGATTTATATGAAAAAGCTGAAAAAGCAATATACACAGAAGGTGCAACATTTTTAAATGTTTTAGCTCCATGTCCACGTGGTTGGGGCTATGCAACAGAAGATTTAATGAAGATAAACAAACTTGCAATAGACACCTGCTACTGGCCATTATACGAAGTTGTAAACGGCGTATACAAAATAACATACAAGCCAGCAAAAAAATTACCAATAGAAGAATTCTTACGTCCACAAAAACGTTTCAAGCACATGTTCAAACCTGGAAACGAATGGATGATAGAAGAATTTCAAAAAGAGGTTGACAAAAGGTGGCAAGAGTTGTTAAACTTAGAAGAGATGACAAATATCGCCCAATAGGGACGTCCCTTTTTGGGCGAAAAGAAAAGGTGGTGAAATTCATGGCATATAAAATTACAGATAAATGCATTGCTTGCGGAGCTTGTGCAGCTAACTGCCCTGTTTCTTGCATTTCTGATAAAGGAAGCAAATATGAAATTGATTCTTCTATGTGCATAAGCTGTGGAACATGCGCTCAAGTATGTCCTGTTGGTGCTCCAGAAGAAGAATAAGATTTATATACTAATTATATATACAAAAATCTCCAATATCTATAAAATTTCAAAAGATACTGGAGATTTTTTATTTGTTCGCTTGTTTTTTATTAATTTGTCAAATAAAAGTTTTATCAATAAATAAGAAAATATTGCCAATTTTCCACGTTTTGCTCTCCATACATTGATATAATCACTAAAAAATGATATAATTGGTTTTAGTTCTTTTGGCTCACTTTGAGCCATGAATTATGTTCGACTTTACAAAAATAATTTTAGGAGGTCAGAAAATATGTTAAGAACCATTACCCAGAAGTGTCCGTCTTGCGGATATGTGTTTGTTGAAAAACAGCACATTGAAGTTCAAACAGTGTCCGTAGAAAAGCGGTATACACATAGGCCCGTTCGAAATCTAAATCCTATCCGTGGAAAAGAAATCATAAGACACGATTATTTGGAAGGTGACGAAGAGTTCAAAGAAATCTTTGTTAAAGGTTCCTTGGTTCCTCACTCTACGCAGTATCCGGAAATGAAACTTTTAGTTTGTCCGAAATGCGGTACTGTTTTAGCTCCTTGGATAGCTATGAAAACGGAAGAAACTGAAGAATAATACGTTCTTAACGTTCAACCCAGCCAGTAGAAATTTTAACATTCCTGCTGGCTGGGTTGGTTTATGTAAAAATTTAATTGTTTCTCTTTTTATTTTCTTCTTTTTCTATTATTTTGTCTCTTTTTTCTAGTTCTTCTAATTTTTGCAATTCTTTTAAATTAGCCATCTCTTCGCTATCCACTGTATTATCAATACTATCTTTGTCATTTCCACTTGCATTCTTTATTACTTTTACGTCTTTTGCTGGATATGTTTTGTATGTTGTGATATCGTCTTTCCTAAATTGTACCTTTATTGCTTCTTTCAATACCTCTTGTGTAACAACAGTTCCTTCTCCATCTTCTGTTTTTACTATTGAGCCTACTTTTGGCAATTTTTTTATTTTGTCTTCATATACTTCTTGCTCATATTTCAAGCAACACATTAATCTTCCACAATTTCCAGATATTTTCGATGGATTTAGAGAAGCACTTTGCTCTTTTGCCATTTTTATTGATACCATGTCGAAATTATTTAAGAATGAGCAACAGCATAGTTCTCTTCCACAAACACCATTTCCACCTATTTTTCTAACTTCATCTCTAACACCTATTTGTCTTAGCTCTATTCTTGTTTTGTAGATAGCTGCTAAATCTTTTACAAGCTCTCTAAAATCCACACGTCCATCAGCTGTAAAATAGAATATTATTTTACTATTGTCAAACTTATATTCTACGTCTACTAAGTTCATGTCTAATTTGTGTTTTTTTATTTTTTCTTTGCACACCTTCATTGCTTTTTGCTCTTTTATTTTGTTGTCTTCTACTCTTTTTAAATCTCTATTATTTGCAAGTCTTACTATTCTTTTTAGTTCTGTTGAAACTTTATCGTCTGGAATCTGTCTTTTATTTATTACAACTTCTCCTACGTCTTCTCCCATTGTAGTTTCAACCACGACTTTATCTTTTAAGCTTAATTGTATGTATCCTGGATCAAAGAAATAAACTTTACCAGGCTTTCTGAATCTAACTCCAACTATTGTTTTCATCTATAGTCCCCTTTCTTAAATTTAGTTGAAAATAATTAAATTATTTTTCAACCGTCTCCTCCCACATTTTCAATAATAAATTATCTATACACATATCATAATTATTATTCAAAACTATTCTATTTTTGGTGTCTTCTATTATTGCTATTAAGTTCAAAAATTTTGCTCTATAATCTTTACTTTTGTTGATATATTCATAAATTATTACTATCATATAGTCTAACAAATCATTTATAACCTCTTTTGATTTATATAATATCTCGAATTGGCTTAACATTTTTACTACATTTGGTATTTTCCCATTTAGAAAATTGTTGGTTGTGCTTTCTACTGCATTATACTCTTCTAAATTTTCGTTTACTTTCATTAACTTTCCAATACTTCCATTGCACATTTTTAGCAAATTTTCACTTGGCACTTGCATTCCTTGTACACTATTTATGTATGAGATTAAATCACTCGTTTCAAGATTATTGAAGCTTATTTTTAAGCATCTAGATTTTATTGTGTTTAACAATTTATTTTCGTTTGCCGTTATTAATATTATCATTATGTATTCAGGTGGCTCTTCTAATGTTTTTAATAGGCTATTTTGAGCCTCTTCTGTCATTTTATCACTATCATTTATTATAAATACTTTTTTTCTCGACACAATTGGTTTTGTATACACATTTTCTTGCATCTCTCTTATCTGTGCTATTTTGATAGAATTCCCATCAGGCTCTATCAAAACAAAGTCTGGATTGTTTCCTGAATCAAATTTTACACACGAACTGCAATTATCATTTTCAGTTTTATTGTTCAAGCATAAAGCCATTTTAGCAAGTTCCTTTGCAAATAACTTTTTTCCTATTCCTTCTTGCCCTACAAATAAATAGCTGTGCGATAATGTATTATTTTTTATATTATCTATAAATTCTGATTTTATCTTTTTATTTCCAATAATATTTTCAAAACTCAAGTTTTTATCTCCTATTCAGCTTTTTTTATAGTTCCAAATTTATTTAATGGCCAAAATCTTATAGTAACTTTTCCTTCTATTTTTTCTAATGGAATACATCCAAATCTTCTACAATCTGCAGAAACGCTTCTATTATCTCCCATCGCAAATACGTAACCTTCTGGAACTACTATATCTGTAAACATTCCACCATAAGCTTCAGTTTTCACATTTGAATTTAAGTAAGCAGATTCGTCTAGTTCTTCACCATTAATATATACTTTTCCGTCCATTATTTGTACATGCTCACCTGGCAAGCCTATAACTCTTTTTATATAGCTCGTCTTTCCCCATTCTAACACATAATAAGCGAACTTAGAAAATATATTTGTTGGCACTTTATCATATATTGCAACTGGATTACTTAAATCTACTTTATCTTCTCCAATATATGTAACGCTTGGTTGTTCAAATGTAATTATATCTCCTCTTTTAGGAAGTTGCTTTCTTGTTCTTGGTATTCTGTTTAGTACTAACCTTTCCCCTTGCTTTAATGTAGGGTACATTGAATCCATTTGAACTACTGTTGGAGTTCCAACATAATATCTTATTAATAATGCAAGTACAATTGCTATTACTATGCATTCAATCCATTCTAATATATTTTTTAATTTATCACTCATTTTCTGTTCCTTTCTTTACAGCTGGAATTCTAATTACTACTTCTGTTCCTTTTCCCAATTCACTCTTAATGTCTATACTTCCATTGTTTTGTTCTATTATCTCTTTTGCTATTGATAGACCTAGTCCTGTTCCACCCATTTCTCTTGAACGAGCCTTATCTACCCTGTAGAAACGTTCGAACACTCTTGCTAAATCTTCTTTTGGAATTCCAATTCCATTGTCTATTACTTTTATGTAGGCATCATTATATACAAAACCAACATAAATTTTGATAATTCCTTCTTCTTGCGTATATTTCACAGCGTTAGATAATACGTTTAAGATTACTCTTTCTATTCCATTCTTGTCTGCTTCTATTGGTGGAACATCGGCTGTAACGTAACATTCAACATTTTGTTTTTTCTTTTCTATTTCTATTGCTAGTTTCTCTTGGCATTTTTTTGCTATCTCACCTAAGTCAAATGTTGTAACCTCTCTGGTCATTCTGTTTGTATCATATCTTGAGAGTGTTAGTAAGTCGCTTACCAAATCTGCCATTCTTCTGCCTTCAGACGAAATTACAGATAAAAATCTTTGCTGTGTTTCTTTGTCGTAATCTCCGTCTTGTAATGTGTCTGCATAACCAATTATCGATGTGATAGGTGTTTTTAATTCATGAGATACATCTGCAACAAATTCTTTTCTCATATCATCTAGCTTAACATGCTCTGTAATATTTTGAATAACAGCAATTATTCCAGATGATAAATCATTTTCATCTTTGTATGATGCTAAGAAAACGTTTATAGTTTTATCTCCAATTACTATTTTCTCTTCAGCAGTATTATCCAAGTACAAAATTGCATCCATTTTTATATTTGCATCAAATCGGCTAAAAATTTCTTCAAAATTTGATTCTTTATCAATTTTTAGAAGTGCCTTAGCGGCAGGATTTATATGCATTATATTACCTTTTTCATCAAAGGCCACTATGCCATCATTCATGTGTAATAAAATAGCTTCAATTTCTCTTTTTTGTCTATTTACTTCATTCAATTTTTGGTTCATTTCCACATTCATAACACTAATTATATTTATAATAGAATCTAATTCTGTTTTCTTTTTTCTTTTTTTCTTAGGGTTTAACTCTATAAGTTCAACACTCTCACCATTTGCCAGTTTTTGAGCATTTATTATCATTTTATTTAACGGCTTTACAATAGCCTCTGAAATAAATATTCCAACAACAATTACAATGCAAGAAAATACTAATATTGTTCCTAATATTAGTATTTTTGCTTGGTTCATTTGAGTATCCGTAATATTTATTAAATCTTTAGAAGTTACATATTCCGAAGCCCCTATAAAATCTTGAGTTTCACCTACTATCCCAGCAAAAAAAGCGCCCATTCCAATTATTATAATTGTTCCTATTATAAAGAATATCAATAATATTTTATTTTGTAATTTTTTCATCATTAATTCCTTTTATTTAGAGGCTAGATAGTATCCAATCCCTCTTTTATTAATAATAATTTTTGAATTCTTTGTGCTGTCTCCTAGTTTTTCTCTAATTCTACAAACAGTTACGTCTACAGTTCTTATGTCTCCATAGTACTCGTAATTCCATACTTTTTCAAGTAGAACTTCTCTTGTAACAGGAACTCCAGGTTGCATTGCTAAGAATTTAACAAGCTCAAATTCCTTTGGTGTAAGTGGCTTAACTTCTCCTTTTACTTTAACTTCAACCTTTTCTAAGTCAAGTTCTAGGTCTCCTACAACAATTTTTGTGTCCTTCTTTTTCTCTTTAGCATTATTTTCATCATCATTTTTTCTTAAGTTTGCTTTTACTCTCGCCATCAATTCTCTTACGCTAAAAGGTTTCGTAATATAGTCGTCTGCACCTAGTTCAAGTCCTACAATTTTATCAACTTCTTCATCTCTGGCAGAAATCATTAATATTGGAACATTGTATACTTGCTTTACCCTATTGCAAACAGTTAATCCATCTACTTTTGGAAGCATTACATCTAACAATATTAAATCTGGTCTTGCTTCTAGTGCCGCATTTATGCCCATTTCGCCATCAGTGGCTTCTAATGTGTTATACCCCTCTTTTTTTAAATTATATACCAAAATGTCTATTATTGGCTTTTCATCGTCAACAACTAATATTGTTTTTTTGTTTGGATCTAATTCTTCTTTCATAGAAGCACACTCCTTCTTTTTATTTTCGTTTTATCTATCGTCTCTTTCTTGTGATTTTGAACGCTCTATTTCTTGCATTTTGATTTTTTCTCCATCTTTTTCGGTCACTAGTTTATAGTTTGCATCAAAAGCTTGTGCATCTGCAAAATTTTCAATAATTTTATCTAATGCCTTTGTCGATTGATCATCTTTCGAGAAATGATATTCATCAAGTTCATGTGCCTTTTCTATTTGCTTAATCAATTTTCCATCTATCTTATTATCTGGCAATGTTGCACTAGCATTTATTATTTTTCTTCCGTCTGGCAGATTCACTTCTGTAATAATATAAAGGTCTTGTCCTTGTACTTCTTCATAAGAATATATACCAATTTTGCTAACTTGATGTGGATCTCTTATACCATATGCCTCTGCAATTTTCTTTTTAATAATTGCGTTATAGTTATCTGATACCAACTGTTTTGCGTTTCCAATTGTATTGCATGCTTCTAAATAAGCTTCTTGTTCATTAAATGTTTTATCAGGTTTGTTTTTTAATTTACTATACATGTCGATAGCATTTGTTAATTCTTCTAATCTATCAAAATCCTCTATAGATACTACTTGACTCATTAATGGGTTCGATTTTATGCCTGCTAAGTATTCTTCTGAATCTGCTACTATCTGTATAGCTTCTTTAATGTCATGTGTATTTTTAATATCTTTAACCATATTTGAAATTATTGGTCCACCAATAATTCCTGCAGCAAGTCCTATTGATGCAATTCTAAGCCCTAATTGTCTTCTCTTTTTTTCTAATTGTTTGCTTTTATAGACTCTTCTTCTTGCTTGCTCATTTGTTTCTCTAATGTTTAATGTTAATTCTCTTTTTTCCATATGTTTATCCTTTCTAAGGTGCAAATCTAGTTGAAAATCATAATCATTTTTCAGCTATCATTTCCGTTCAAAATCTTTGCCCTTATTATAACTCTACCTCGCATATATGTCAAAGCTTTTTTTCAATATTATTACTAGATTATTACATTTAAGTTTCATAAATAATTTTGACTATTGATTTGCTCATAATTATGTATTTTCGCCCAAAAAGGGGCGTCCCTATTGGGCGAAAGTTTATATTATTACTTCTATATTGTATACTCCATTTTCTCCTATTTTAATTTGTTTTTCTGGTATTTCTTCTCCATTACATATCATTTGTTTTACAATAGTTGTATTGCTTATGCTTGTGATGTTGGCAGTATTTTCTCCTGTTTTTTCGCTGTTTTTATTTAGACCTAAAATAATGTTTCCACGTATTACTTTTATATTGATTACACTATTTTTGTATTTATATTTTATTTCGTAATTGTCCCAATTTTGTGGTATGTGTGGTTCTATTTTTAAATATCCATTTTCTATATTTAACCCTAAAAGATATTTTATTCCTGCAATATACATCCAACTGCTTGAACCTGTATACCACGTCCAACCTCCACGGCCAGCTAGGTTTCCTTGTCCATACACGTCTGCCGCTATTACATATGGTTCTACTTTGTATTTGCTACTTTCGTCTTTGGTACGAGCATGTTCTATTGGGTTTATCATTCTAAAGTTTTCATATGCTTTGTCATTTAAGTTCAGCATGGTTTGAGCAATTATTGTCCAAGTTGCAGCATGAGTGTATTGTCCTCCATTTTCTCTTGTTCCTGGCAAATATGCCTTTATATATCCAGGTTCTAACTTGCTTTTTTCAAATGGTGGGTCTAACAATTTTATTATTCCTATTTCTTTATCTACCAAATGGTTTTCTAGGCTTTCCATTGCTATATATTTTTTGTCATTGTTACCTGCTCCAGAAATTGTTGCCCAACTCTGTGATATGCTGTCTATTTTGCATTCTTCGTTTTGCAAACTTCCGAGTGCATCTCCATCATCTGTAAAGGCTCTTTTATACCATCTACCATCCCATGCATTGTTATTTAATGCTCTTTTTAGCTCTTCCATTATAAACTGATATTTTTCTTTCTTCTCGAAATTTCCCATTCTTTCACAAATAGGAATAAATTCTTTTAACACAGCATACATGAAGAAACCAAGCCATACACTCTCACCTTTACCTTTTGCTCCGACATTGCTCATTCCATCGTTCCAGTCTCCCGTACCGATTTTAGGCAAACCATGTTCTCCAAAATTTCCTATTCCAGTTTGATTTAATCCTTCTTTTCCGAGATTGTTCGCTTCTCCTTTATTCTGTTCTGCATCTTGTTCATATTTTCCTGCTTTTATTTTTTCAACTTCATTATCTTCTATTCCAATTGCCTTTTCTATTGCTCTTATGCAGTGTTGGTATACACTTTCTTTAAAGTCTGCGTCTTTGTATAAATCATACCTTTCATTTTCGTTTTCTGATAATTGTAGTCCGTCTTTGTACGACGGGTTTTCTTCTAAAATTTCATAATCTCCGGTAAAGGAAATGTAGTCTGCGACTACGTATGGAAGCCACAACAAGTCATCAGAGATTCTAGTTCGTATTCCCTTATCAGTTTCTTCGTGCCACCAGTGTTCAACATCTCCTTCAATAAATTGATGTCTGCAATTTCGTAATATTTGTTCTCTTGCGATGTTTGGTTCTACATATTTTATAAGCATACAATCTTGAAGTTGGTCTCTGAAACCATATGCACCACCAGATTGATAGAACCCAGTCTTGCCATACATTCTAGAACTTATTGTTTGGTATATTAACCAACCATTTAACAATATATTTGTAGATTCCATTGGCGTGTTTATTTGCAATTTGTTTACTAGCTGTTCCCAATGTCTTCTTATATTTATATATTCATTTTTGCAGTTATTTACATTTGAATACTTATATGCCAAATCTTGATATTCTTCTTTGTTTGACGCATCTCCCAAAGTAAATACTATTTCCTTTGTTGAATATGCTTCTATTGTTACATTTATTTGAATTGCGACTATTCCATCCTTTCCAAATGAATTTTCTCTGTTTAGAGCAAGTTCATCTAGTCCAACTGGATTTTCTAGTGTCGAATTTTTTAGGAACGATGTTTTACTTCCGGTGTATGAGCTTATTTTTTCACTGCACCCGATAAAGACTTGATTGTTATTTTTTTCATCTGATAGATTTTTTACAAGCATAATGTTTGACGCATTATTCATTTCTAACTGTAGAAATCCATTGCTTTTTATCTCGTCCTCACCTAAAACGGGCTTTATATAATAAATTAATTTTAAGTTTTTACGCTGAGGATTTTTGTTTTCTATGGTTATTAAATTTACCTTAATATTGTCGCTTTCTGGCACGAACATATCAACAGTCTGCCTTATTCTCGAAGAACTGTGAATATATTTTGCATAACCAAATCCATAAACTACAAAATAATCGTTATTGTCTGGCATAGGATTAAATCCCAGAGACCACTTTCTGCCTGTATCCATGTCTTTTGCATATATTACTTCTGATGGAGTGTCTAGCACTTGATCGTTTGACCATGCTGTAATTCTGTTTAGTCTACTGTTCTTGTACCAAGTATATCCTCCCATATTCTCTGTTGTTAATGTTCCAAAGGTTTTATTGGCTAAAACATGGCTCCACACCGTCGGTAGCTTGCGGGTTTTATTAACGCAAATCAAATATTCCTTGCCATCTTTAGAAAATCCACCATATTCGTTAAAATATTTTAAAGAAGCCTCGTCTATAAAGTTTTCTTTCTCGTCATTTACTTCTATAAAATTGTTTTGTTTTGCATCAAACACTGTTTCTTTAACATTGTCTAGCATTTTGCTTTCTATATCTTCCATTTGAAGTGCTAGAGAACTGTAATAAGCATTTATTACTAAGTTTGCACGCTCTTCTAGCAGTTTTTTATCTTTCTTCTCTATATTTTCCAAGCAGAAAATTCCAGCTGGAATATTAAGCAAATATGCTAAATTTCTATTAAAAATAGCCCTTTGTATAGCGTCTTTTACATAATTTTCGTACGACTCTTTTTCCTCATTTAATATTACTAAATCCACTTTGATATTTTTTACCCTAAAGAATTCATAAGCACTTAAAACTTCTTGAATTATATCGATATCGTTTATATCTTTTATTTTTACCATTAATATTGGCAAGTCTCCAGATATTCCATATTTCCACAGTTCAGATACTGGGCACTGTCTATCATACGAAGCTTTTATAGAAACTTTTGGTGTAAACAGCAAATATGAAAGCATTTTCTGATATACTTCTATGTCTTTGCCTTTTATTCCTAGATATCTATTCTCCGCCTCGCTCTTTGCTTTTAACAGTTCGAAGGTACGTTTTGTATTTTCATTATTCATAAATTTTGCCATGTTTTTTATTACTTGCTCTTTATCATATCCAACCGAAATTATTAGGTCAAATATTGCTGTTTCTTCTGGTTTTATATCGACAGTTTTCTTTAATGCAATTATTGGGTCTGTGGTGTAACCAATCTTCTTGCTAAATGGAATCGAATTTTCTACTTCACGTGGAATTCTATAATTACATCTGCCCCACAATTTTTCTTTGTCAATCTCGAATTCTACGTCTCCCAATTCATTCGACTGGCTAAATAGATTTACTGCCATATATACATCTTTTTCACTGTTAGTGTGTGCTTTTCTCTTAACGACTATTGTGTTTATTGAATCTATATACTCAAACGAAACAAATAAATTATTGAAGGCCTTGTGTGCAAAGTCCTGCATTGCATTTGATAATACTGGTTCTAAAAGTGCCGTTATTTCCAATACTTCTTCAGACACACCATTATTTTTCAGTTCCAGCCTTCTTATTTCGACTGAATCATCTGTATCTACTATTATTTTTGTAACAGTTCGAATATTTTCATCATTTCTTACTATTTTGTTAGCCTCAGGCGAGAAAATTATATCGTATTTATCAGGTATTCGCAGATTTTTTGAATACGTATTCGTCCAAATGTTTTTATTACGTATATTCTTAATATAAAATTTTATTCCCTGCTCAGCCTCATCAGTTTCCTTATATCTATTAACCTGCAAATCTCCATATTTACTATAACCATTGCCATATTGGTCAAGCACAATTGTGTAGTTGTCGTTTGCAATAACATTAGAAACATTCAAATTTTCGTTTATTTGGCTGTATTTTCTTTGAGTGTAATCTTCGTAATCTACATATTTTATCTTCTCAATTTTCTCTTTTTCTTCTTTTGTAGTTATCATATTTTCTGGCATTTTTTCTTGTAGTAAAATATCAACAGCCTCAATTTCCGGATTTTGCTTAAATCTCTTTTTTATTACACCATTGTTTAATAAATTGTCTATTGAAAGCAAAATTAATCCTTGATGATGTGCCATATACGTTTTTACAGGCGTATAGCCGTTTTTCGCCCTGCCGGGTGTAAAATCTATCGACTCATAGAAGCCATACTTATTGTACATTCCCTTTTCACTTAGGTTTTTTAGATTTTCTATTACTAATTTAGGTTCTTCATCAATAGCCAAAATTGAACCATATGAAGATGTTACAATCTCGTCTGAAAGTCCCCTCTTTAGCCCCAGCCAAGGTATTCCAAATGCCTTGTATTGATAATTATTATTTAAGTCTTTTAGATTAAAGGCAGCCTCAGAAATTCCCCATGGAATTCCCAATTTTTTAGCATATTCCAGCTGACTCATTATCATAAATTTACAAGACTCATCTAAAATACTGCCCGGGTATTGCTCGATGTTTATTGTAGGCATCAAATACTCAAACGAAGTTCCAGACCATGAGATAAGCCCTTTGTAATTATTTAGAGTCGTAAGAGTTCTGCTTAAATTATACCAATGCTTCTCCGTAATATCTTTTTTAGCAATAGCAACTAAACTTGTCTGTCTTGCCTCAGATGCAAGTAAGTCGTAATATGAGTCTGTTAGTTTATTTTCCTCTACATTGAAACCTATCGAAAATAGCCTATTCTCACTATCATACAACTTGGAAAAATCTGTGTTATTTATGAGCGAGTCTGTAACATTAATCATGAAATCTATCTTATTTAGCACATCAGGCGTTATTTGTACATTTTGCTCTTTTTCTTCACTACTTAAATTCTGATATATTTCATCATTCTTATTCTCTCTTTTTTCTATTAAAAACTGCTTTAAAACATACAAATATCCTACAAAATTTCCACTATCAACAGACGAAACATACTTTGGAATTAGTGGCTCTAATGTTTCTATATTGTACCAGTTGTACAAATGTCCATTCCATTTTGTGAGTCCGCTAATTGTTTCTAGCATTTTATATAATAAATTTAGTGTGTCATCTAAATTTTCAAACTTTAAGTCGTATGAAGCCATTACAGCAAGCAGTGCAAGCCCGATATTGGTTGAAGATGTTCTCATTACCACTTTTGGTTTTCTATCTTCTTGATAATTGTCTGGTGGCAAAAAGTTTGACTTTTGTGTTAGGTTTTCCTTAAAATATAGCCATGTTCTATAAGCAACTTCTTGCAAGTATTTTTTTTCGCTTTCATCTATTTTTTCTACAGCTTTTATTTCTTTATTTGCCTTGCTAATTTTACACATTAAAGCTGGAATTAAAAGCCAATATAAACCTATTATTAGCGCAAAATTTGCAATGCCAACATTTAAGCTTTGTACTAATATTGCAACAGCAATTCCTAATATTCCAAACAGAGTGTTTGCACTCATATTCTTGTAATATGAAAATACATCTGTTTTAGCCGTTCGTTCAGCTTCTTCTGATGTAATCCACTCTAAGAGATGTTTCTTGCTTTTAGTCATTCTGTATATTGTTTTAGTTTCTGCCTTTGTGGTTATCCATGCCTTGTCTGGAATTAACCCAATATCTAAAATTCCTCTATAAACACTAGCCTTTAAACCATCTATTGTTTTTACAAACCTTTTAGTCTTAATGTTTCCATCTTTTTTACTAATGATTCCATTTATAATATCTAGTATAGTTGGAATTAGAGAAGATATCAGTGCAAGCACAATAATTCCATACATGTTTATTTTTAATACAGTTGCTATAACCGCCGAAAATACTAGCATTGCTAGTACACTACTTTCTTGTTTACTTCTTACTATATTGCTAAATATTTTATATTTACTAAGCAATTTTAATGGATTTTGTTTTATCTCGCCTTTTTTATTTTCTATGGTTTTTCCAAGCCATGGTAATATTTGATAGTCGCCTCTAATCCATCTATATAGCCTCGTTCTAAAACTTATATAGCTTGATGGATAACCATCCATAAGCATTATGTCTGATGTTAGTGCGCATCTTAAATAGCTTCCTTCTAATAAGTCGTGGCTCAAAACTGTGTTTTCTTTAATCTCGTTTGCAAGCACTTTTGAAAATATAGATAAATCGTAAATTCCTTTTCCAGTAAAAATTCCTTCATCAAAATTGTCTTGATACAAGTTTGAAATTACATTTGTATATGAATCTGTGCCACCTTCTCCAGCATATACTTGAGTAAATATGCTCTTTCTGCTCTCTACTAGTCCAACTCCAACACGTGGTTGCATTAGTGCATGCCCTGAAATTACTAGATCTCCTCTCTCGTTTACTTCTGGTTTATTTAAGATATGAGCCATTGCTCCAACAAGCTCTAATCCAGATTTCAATGTTAAATCAGTATCTGAGTCCAATGTTATAATGTATTTTACTTTGTTCATTTGTGAGATATCTATAGTATTAGCCCTAAAAGGATTTGCAATATTCCCGAGCAGATATTCATTTAATTGGTTTAATAAGCCTCTCTTACGTTCCCATCCCATGTAACACTCTTCATTAGAATTCCAAATTCTTTTTCTATATACAAAATTGAAAATGTTACCATATTTTTCGTTTAGCCTTTTTGATTGCTCTATTCCTTCTCTTATAACTTCTTCATCAAACTCTTCTATTTCCTTGTTTCCAGAACTACAGTCTCCCAGCAAAGTAAAGTACAAATTTTTGCTCTTGTTTGCAATATAATAAACCTCTAATTTTTTCATTAATTCTTTAACTTTTTCTTTGCTCTTTACTATCGTAGGAATTACCACCATTGTGCTGCAATTCTCTGGAATTCCGTTTTGAAAATCAATTTTCGGAATAAGCTTTGGTTTTATCACTTTACTTAGCACATATTGAATAATCTTAGAAACAATATTTTCTATTGGCAATATTGAAACCAACGCTAGAATTATTGAAAGTAATACTTTAACTAATATTGGAATATTTCCTATAAAATTACGAGCAACGTCTCCAAAGCTCTTGTACCATAACATATAATAAAAATTAATGCTCAAAATAAGTGTCAACAGCAAAGAAACTCCCCATACTGTTTCTATATAGATTTTTGCCTTTTCATCATTTGATTTTAGTGTAATCTTCCTTTCTAGCAGGCTATTTAATAACGTTTCTTTTCCATCAGAAATTAAGTAAAACCCAATATGCATGCTCTTTTCGTTTGCTTCTGGTTTCTCACTAGCCTGCAAACTTAGCTCCAAGCACTTCTTTGCAATATAAATTTCTGAAATTTTAGTCTTTTTAGAAATCTCTTGTATTGCATTTCTGTAATAGCTTTTAGTAGTACTATCCATTTTCTCATACTGCTTTGCTGGGTCTTGTTTTAGAATATCCTCTACCCTATTTATTTTTTCGAATATTTCCAAGAAATTAATTCTCGAAATTGCCTTAAGAGTCAATATACAATTTCCAACAGATACTTTCTTTACTGCAATATCAAAATGCTCTTTTTTTACAACCTCGTAGATATCGCTGCCTGTTTTTGCAACTTCGTCTTCCAAAATATTTAGATACGCATATGCCTTGCTTCCCATCTTTTTTAGTCTATATGACATATACTCTATGAACGCATTTTTTACTTGCCCATTCCCTATAAGCATAATTTTAGGTAATATTACAGTTCTGCTTTTTTTCTTTTCCTCTCCAAAATACTTGCATATAATCTCTTCTACTCTGCTCTTTTGCATTTGAGACATGTAAATTGTTTCACAAATTTCTCTTATATTTTCTATTAATGCAATCTGAATAAACAATCCAATATTCCAGATTTCATTCATGCTTAAAGTTTTTTTAGTTTGATATGCTTGTAACATATATTCTAAATTTTCTGAATTTATCTTACCATCAGTATAAGCTACCATTTCTGTTGCAAGCACATAAACACGTGCAAAGCCCTTGAACCTGCCATTTGCAAGTCCCAGAAAGTCTGTATATTTCTTTAACGTTAACTCTTTACTTATATTTTTTACAATTTCTTCTATTACATATAAATTATCTAGAATCCACTCTCCTGCTGGATGTATTGGTATTCCCTGCTTTATTTGTTCATTCAATAATTTATAAATTTCTTTAATAACAAAAAAATTTTCTTTAAGTCTTGGAATTGGATACGTATCCTTTGCCGATTTTTCGGTTAAAATATGGTCAGAAGCAATTTTTTCTAAATATTGCTCCAATTGGTATCTATCTAAAACGGTTCCTTTAATATTTAATTTCTTTTTTTCCTTCAAAAAAATCCACTCCTTGGAATATGTTTTACACATATTTTCTCCAAAAAGTGGATAGTTTATTCTATTTTTACTATAAATCTCTATTTCTCTTTATTTGTATATACGATACTACTGCAATTAATGCAAGTGCAAGCACTGCTATTGCTACATCTAATTCTCCTGTTTGAGGTAATTTTGTATTACTTTGTGTATTGTCTACTGTTATAGTATTTTCAACTACTTCTATGTCATTAGTAACATTTCCAATTACGATTGTATTTTCTACTGTGTTATTTTTGTCGTCTTTTTTGTTGTCATCATCTTTCTTGTCGTCATCCTTTTTGTCATCGTCCGGAACTACTGTACCAGTTACAGAAAATTTTAATGTTTGATCATCTAATTTTACAGTATCTTCTGCAACAGATGATAAGCTTGTAAATTTAATTTCTGTATCTTGACTTTTTAAGTTTGTTTTTACTTTTAATTTGATAATTCCTATTATTTGATTTTTGCTTGTTCCAGTATTTATTGTTGCTAAAAATGTTCCTTTTTTTGCTGTTTCTTCATCATTATAAGCTATTGACCAGTTGTTCTGTGAAGATATATCATCTGAGGTAATTTTTTCAAATACATTTTCATCATATTCAAGTTTTCCACCAAATGTATTTATTCCATCTTGTCCCATTTTTATTTCTGATAGCTCAAGTGTAATAGTAATTTCCTCACCTTCATTTAATTTTGTAGAACTAGGTGTTGGTGTAAATACTAAACTTCTTTCAGTAGTGTCTGTTGTACCATCTGCTTGTGTAGAAATTTCTGTGTTTTGTATAACCTCATTTTCCAAATTTACTGCCTTAACAGCAAATGTTTTGCTAGCCAGCATAGAAATTATTAATAAACTTAAAATAATTTTAGATTTACGCATTTTTTCTTTTATTCCTCCTTTTAGGCAAATTTATTTAATAACTTACAGCTATTGTTCCAATATTCTCATTGCCTTTTTTATCATATGCTAAAAATGTATATTCAGCATTTCCACCTGTTACAATATGGCTTCCTTCCGGCTCATAACTAAATGTACTATTTGGAAGTACTATATATGCAAATTTATCTTTGCCTTCTGTAATTTGCCATTTTATTCTCCAATGTGTAGAGTCTATGGCTTCTTTGTACAATACAAGTTTTATTTCGCTTCCGTTATTTATACTATCTATAGTTACATCTTTTACTGTTGCATTTCCTGCATTATCATATGCAATAAAGCTGTAAACTCCGTTTTCATATATTTCTATGCTTCCACTCGAGTTTGTAACCCTCTTGCCATCTGGTAATGTAATATTCGAAATTCCACTCTGTTCATCAGAAGATACCCATGAAATCTGTATTCCTCCATCATCTGCTGAGTCAACTGTTAAGTCTAAATTTGGATTAATTTTATCTATATTTGTAACTTGGTGTTCTACTAAAATTCCATTCCCTATTTTATCATATGCTAAAAATATATAATTTCCATTTTCGGTTACTATATAACTGCCTTGTTTATCTGTTACGTTTTCAGAACTTGGTAAAATTACATTTTGCAATCCACTTTGATAATCATCGGCTTTCCAATTTAATGTAATTTCTCCATTTGTCCATTTATCAGCATCTTGAGTTACTTCTAAAATTGGATTTATCATATCCACATTACTTACATTTATACTAAGTTCTCTCGTGTTTCCAACTTTATCGTAAATAACAAATGAATAATCTCCCATTTGTGCAACAATAAATTCTCCTGTTGCATTTGTTGAAAATGTTGAGTCTGGCAATAATATTTTTGAAAATCCACTCTGTAGATCAAATGCTTTCCAAGAAATTTTTATTTTTTCATCTGTAAGTCTATTTTCCTGTAATGATAATACTCCTTCTGGCATTATTTTGTCAATATTATTTATATTTTCTGTTAAAATTTTGCTATTTCCAACATTATCATATAATGTAAATGTATATGTTCCATTATCTGTAACAGTAAAATCTCCACTCGCATTTGTAGTTGATGTACCATCTGGCAATACAATCCTATTAAATCCACTTTGTGAGTCTGATGCGGTCCAATGTATTTTTACATAGTCTATTACCCAGTCAGTTGGATTATGACCCAAGCTTCCCGTTGGCGGTGTTTTATCAATATTTGTTACGGTTTCTTGTAATGTTAATGTATTTCCTGCTACATCATATACTACAAATGTATATGCTCCATTTTGTGATACTGTATAATCTCCTGTTGCTGTTGTTTTTATTGTTCCATCTGGCAACTTTATTTGTTTAAATCCACTATTTGCATCTGCTACACTCCAATGTATTTTTACATCTGTGTTTACCCAATTTGTTGGACTGTGACTCAAGCTTCCCGTTGGCGGTGTTTTATCAATATTTGTTACGGTTTCTTGTAATGTTAATGTATTTCCTGCTACATCATATACTACAAATGTATATGCTCCATTTTGTGATACTGTATAATCTCCTGTTGCTGTTGTTTTTATTGTTCCATCTGGTAACTTTATTTGTTTAACTCCACTATTTGCATCTGCCACACTCCAATGTATTTTCACATCTGTGTTTACCCAATTTGTTGGGCTATGACTCAAACTTCCTGTTGGTGCTGTTTTGTCTATATTATTTATTGTTACAGTATAATTTCTTGTATTTCCAACATTATCTTCTAATACAAAAGTATATGTTCCATTTGCCGTAACAGTATATGTAGTCGATGCACTTGAGACATAATTGCCATCTGGTTTTTTTATTCTTTTTACACCACTTACACTATCTGTTGCAGTTACTGTTATAGTAACGTTGCCATTAGTCCAATCACTTGGATTTGTTGAATGACTACCAGTAGGCGCGGTCTCATCTTTATTTACTGTAAAGTATACTGTAACGGGTACAGACATATTGCCACAATCATCGGCTGCCCATATCTGAAAAAAATGCTGGCCATTTGTTATGCTATTTGGTATAGTAAATGTAGCATGAAAATATTTTTCCGTTCCATTTGGTGTCAAATTATTGGCTATAGTAATTTCACTTCCATTATCTATTGCATATTTTACAGTTACAATGTCACCCTTATCAACATCATTTACATATCCTTCAACATCTACTTTTTCACCTTGAATATAACTATTTTTCAGTTGGCTTGTTGCTCTTATTGTAGGTGGAGTATTTAATGTTCCAATACCAATAGCTACTGAAAAAATAAGTTTTTCTCCGTTTTGGATAGTCCTATTTTTCCAAGAAAAGGCCATTCCTGAATCTCCTTTTCTTTCAGACTCACTTCCATAATCAAAAGTCTGTGAATTATTCCATTTATTTTTTTCTCTTAATTGAAACTGTCCAAACCAGTATGTATCAACATCTGTTACACCATACGAATTTCTTCCCAAAAAAGTGAAAGTATATTTTGTTCCGTCTGTCATGGTAAATCCTCTGTTACCACTTAAATTAGTAATAGGCGCATAATCATTATTTGCAATCTGAATATCTGCATAGGTTGCAATTCCTATTGTTTTTGCAGAACCAGATGTATTTGTTGCTTCAAATGAGATTTTTACATAATTTCCATTACTTATATATGATAGTTTTGTTTGAACACTTACTCCATTTAATGAACCAGAGCAATTTTTTATATTAGCTTCAGTTCCATTAACATTTAATACCGAAAAATATCCTTTATCACTAAATGTCGTTTGAACACTGTCGCCCCATATGTTAAAGTTTGAATCTGTCATTGGATATGCATTCATAGTTATGGCTTTAGTCGTGTTAATATTAATAGCATTAAGGAGAATAACAATTGTAAACATTGCTATTAATTTATATAATATCTTATGTTTATTCATATCTTTCTCCTTTCATTAATTTTATATTACATTACTTGTTATTCTAAATGGTATATTTTTATCATTTAAAGTAATACTTCTTATAATTAGTCTTGTATATGTTTTTGTTCCTTTTTGCTTTTCATCAGAAACACTAAATGTATTGTCTTTATTTTGTTTATCTGAAACAATCACTGTGCCAGTATAGGTTTGTCCTTCTTCTTTTCCTTGGTTAGAAGTTACACTATTTAACATATTTATATTAGCATTGTGTTGCCATACAGTTCCACTTCCGTTTGAATATTGAGAAACTTCTATTTTTAATCCCTCTGGGAAGTATTCCAATGCATTTACAACTTCTCCATCTTTTCTTACTAGTTTAATAGTTCCAGATATTGTTCCTTTGGTTTGTACTGTTTCTGAATTTACTTGTATAAATTTAGAAGCGTCTGATAAGCTTGTATCTGATATTAAGAAGTCTGAACCATTTGCTACTGTGCTTCCATTATTTATACGAATAAAACTATTTACTTGAAATTCTATATGATCAATTTCGTTTATGTTTAATCTTACCATATTTACTTGTATTGTCTTACTGTCTGTATTTCCAGCCACATCTGTAATTTTTACCATTACATCATGAGTTTTTGAGCTTTGTTCTACTATATCAAAATCTGCAGTATTTTCACTTGAATTTAACTCTTTGTATAATTTTCCATCTATATATAACTGATACTTTGCTGTTCCAGATAAATTTTCACCTGATGAAGCTTGTATGTGGAACGTTTTTCCTGTTATCTGGCTTGCTACTAATTGTATATTTTGAGGAACTGTTTTATCTATTTTTACTATTTGTGTAGCTCCTTCTGACTTATTACCTGCCACATCATATTCATATATTGTAATTGTATAAATTCCTTCATTTACAATCGCCATCTCTTGTCCATTTGTTTTACTTTCTGGCACGGTTACTGCACCGCTTACTTCATATGTTGCATGGCTAACTCCAGAACCACCTTCATCTTCTGTAGATTCTATTATTCTTAGGTTTACATCTCCTTTATACCATTCATTATCTTCTTTATCTTTTTCACCTTTTACAATTTGTAATACTGGTGCAGTAGGAGCTGTTTTATCAATTTTTACTCTTAATGATGATTGGCTTTCATTTCCCACATCATCTCTATTTATAACTGTAATTGTATATAATCCTTCTTGAGTAATTGTTAGTGGTTCAGACCTTTCTTCAATGGCTACTGTTCCATCAACCTTAAACGTTGTTACTATATTTTGACCACCTTGTGCAATTTCCATATAAACATTTTGGTTTGTCCAAGTATTAGACTTATATTCATTTCCATTTGCATCGTTTAATTTCAAAGTTAAACTTCCTGGTCTTTTTATTTGTTTATTTATAATGACGGTATATTCTCTTTTTGTTACTAAACCTGCTTCATTCTCGGTTGAAACAATTAATTTTGTTTTCCCCTCGTTTTCCAATACAATCGGTAAACTTGTTCCTGCTTGAATTTCATTTGCCCCTTGTGCTTCAATTGTTACTTTGTTTCCAATTTCTTCCCTTTCCTTAACATATATATTTTGTTTAGCTGTTTCTCCAAATATGTATTCTGTTCCATTTTCACTTCCAAGTGTTGCCACTATTTCAGCATTTATTGGTGAAGTTTTATTAATTTTTACAGTCATTGTTGCAATCTCAGATTTTGTTCCAATTACAGAAACACTATAAGCTTTTACTTCATATGTTCCATCTTGTTGAATTGTTATCTTTTTATCATCGTCAATTTGTGTTTCTTGAATATTTTCCGTTCCAGTAATTTCTAATACCATATATTCAATTTTTACAGGAGATTTTTCTGGTTTATTTATCTGTAGTTCAACACTAGAAGTATACCAATTATTTTTCCCTTGTTCTCCAGATAAAACACTTATAATTGGAGCTGTTGGGGTCTTTTTCCCATCAATATCCAATTTTCCATAAACAACATATTTTATTAAAATACTAACATCTTTTTGTGTAATCTCTCCGTCTCCGTCAACATCTATTGCTGTTGCATTTATCCCAGATAATTGGTGAGCTTCAAGTCCAACAACATGTTTTATTGCTTTACTTATTTCATACTGAGAAATTTCTCCATCACCATTTATATCTCCAATAACACATGCAGTATACTCATTCTCTATGTTATCAAAACGAATTTTCATTCCAGTTCCAATAACTCCATTTTTCATCTCAGTAGTACCATTCTTGGCATAAACATGAACTTTTTCTTTCTCCAAATTAAATTGTTGCTTGAATTCTTCAATATCTGTTTTAGGTATAATTCTGCTTATTGTTAAGCTTTTTTGTGAAATCGCATATTCTTCACTCTCTAGCGCAACATTAATAGTATCAGCATTTACTCTAGAAAAAATGCTAATATTAATGCAAATCAATATAAATATTGCTAGAATTCTTACTCCCTTTCTTCTCATTTTTATTCTTGCTCTCCCTTCTTGGTACAAATTTGGTTAAAAATTGTAAATTTCTTTTATTTCATACATTTATACTTTTTATATTTATATATATATATTATAGTAAATAACTAAAAGTCTTTCAAGACGGAAAATGTTGGTATTTCTGGCTTTGTGCCATATTTGCATACGGATATTGTGTTTGCTAAAATTTATTACATTTATGTTACATTTTTAGACTATTTTTCTTGTTTTTCTAGGGAATACTAGCTTTTAAAGCAAAAAAAAACCACCTATTGGAAAATGTTTTACACATTTTTTTCCTTTTAAGTGGATAATTTTTATTATATTATTGCACTGATGTATTTGTTGTATCATTATTTGAATTTCCAACATATTCAGCTTTTCCAAATCCAAGTATCATTTGGAATATTGGGCTTAATAGTAAAAGTCCAAATATAAATGCTGTTGATTGATTAAATGCCTTGCCTAGTTTTACCATAGAAACTATTGATAAAGCAAGTATTATAATCCAGCCAATAACTGGTATAGCTGATAATAAATATAATAACAATAACCATGGTGAAAGTCCTATTATTTTATATAAAACAACTACATTATATATTGGAATTAATGCTTTCCATCCTTCTTGACCAGCTTTAACAAATATTTTCCATTGTGCAACAATTATAAGTACATAAAAAGCTACAAAAATCATGCTATATGTACTTATTAAAGATGCAATAGTAGCTACTGAAGCAAATGTTGTCATATCAGCGTATGTAGAATCATACATATTAAAGTCCTCCCTTCATTTATTTTCTAAATTGAGAATATCATAAAGCTAATAAAATTTCAACATTTTTCTATATTTTTTTACAACAAAATGTTACAATTTACAACCAATGATGAATTATAATTAATAACTATCTTCCATCATCATCTCTTTACATTCTATCATAGTCATAAGTGCTCATATTTTGAGGTTTTCTTCCTGTCCATTTACTTGCTTCTAAATCTGATACCGTAGATTTATTACTTCTGCTCTGTTGGTTTAAATATGAAAATTTCTTTTCCAGTTTACTAGCTATAGCTTGTAGCTCTTCTAAATCTCTTTGCTGTAATTCGTAACTAGAAACATGTGAAAAACTGTTAATGCTACTATCAAAACTATTTATTTTTCTAATTTTTCCAACTAAATCAACTATTTCTTCTGCTAACATTCTTTTTTTATATGCATCATTAGCTCTTGCCTGTGTTGATGACTCTTCATGTGTCTTTCCAAGAAAATTACGTATTTTATCCATATATCCCATATAAATTCCCCCTCTTGATAAAGTTTTTATACTACTATTATACCTCTTAATACATTAATTGTCAGAATTTGTCCTATCTTCAGCGTTATTTACCTATTTATTATATTCTTAATTTCATTATTTAATGTCTTTCCTTAAAAAAATTCCATTATTCCATTATATATCCCCCATGCAAGCTTAGTTTGGTATTCTTCCTGTTGTAATTGTTTTTCCTCTTCAGGATTTGATAAAAAACCACATTCTACAATAACAGTTGGTATTTCTACATGTTTTATGATATACACGTTGTTAATTTTTAGTGGTGTTCTCTTATTTTCCTTTTGTATTGTTTCATTTAGATTGTTCTGTATACAATTGGCTAGTCTCTTTCCATCTTCATTACCATCTTTAAAAAAAGTTTGCCAGCCATAATATTGATTTTCTGGTATTTTGTTTAAATGTATGCTAACAAATATATCTGCTGATGAATTGTTCCCAATTCTGACTCTGTTTCTTATGTCTGAATTTTTCTTTTCTCTTAAAGTTTTCTTATCTATATCATAAATCGCATTATTGTCCGACCTTGTAAGTACAACATTAGAGCCACTTTGTTCTAATAATTGCTGTAATTTTAGAGCAATTTTTAAATTAATTTCAGCCTCGCTAATTCCATTATTACTTACGGCCCCGCCATCTTCACCGCCATGGCCAGCATCCACAATTATAGTCTTACTACTTACAGGAGTAGCCATTGTTACAACAGTTTTGTTTGTATTTATGTTACTTGCTGTTTGAAGCACAAACATACCAATTGGTAAAAAAGTTGCTAATGTTAAAAATATTATTCTTTTTTTATTAATCACAAACATAAAAATCTCCTATGAAAATATTAATTATTTTTAATATATTCATAATGGCATGATTTAATAACAGTTCAAATTAATTTAGCCTATAATCTTTTTTACTTCCTCAGTGCTTAATCCTACAATCTCTGCTATTTTTTCAATTGGAGTGTTTAAAGAATTAAGCTTTTTTACAATTTCTATTTCCTTATCTCTTTTACCTTCTTCTATACCTATCTTCCTACCTTCTTTCCTGCCTTCTTTTCTGCCCTGTTCTTTTCCTAATTCTCTATTTGTATCCATTTCAACATTATATCTCATTATACTCCATTCACGCTCTTCATATTTGGCAACTTCTTCTGGATTTTGACTTAATTTATTTAATTCTTTTACTGTTTTATTTATTTCTTCATTTTCTTGTGCCGACATTGTTACCTTCTCCTCCTTACTTCCATCTATCAACCACAGCCATTGTTCTAGCTTTGTGTTACAGTCTGGATTTTTTTCTTTAAATTTTGGAAGTTCTATAAAGTGCATTTCAAATGTACTTGTTGCCTCTTCCTCTTCTTTCTTATAACCCATATTAACAAATTCTATAGGGTTTGTATCTTCATATTTCATTCTTGCTATTGAATGATATGAATTTCTTTCTAAATAATTATATTTCAATATGTTTATTGTTATTATTTTTTTCAGTTCTTTGTAATTTTGCTTAGCTTTTAATTGTTCTGCTGCAAGTTTTGATAGATATGTACTAGACCTTTCTTTTATATTATGTTCATTTGAGACCTGCATTTCTACATCTACTACTCTTTCATTATCTATATCCAATTTTAAATCTAATATTCCAAGTTTTTCATCTGCCATATTAGGTGTTAATTCTGGATTTTTTACCTCTACTTTATTTATATGTATATTTAAAATTGCTTCTAAGAAATCCTTTAGCATTGAATTATTTTCTTCTCTTGCAAATATTCTTTTAAAAACATAGTCTGATGTTAGTGGCAATCGTGTTACTTTTTGAACTTCTGCCTCATTATTATTTACTTTTAAATCGTCCATTTACTTCCTTTCCATTTTACCATTTCATTTATTATTTTTCAACTGATAAGTAAAATTTTAATGTACTTTCTCTCATATTTTTCTTCGGACGTTTATAAATCATTTTTTCATAATAGCTATTTTTATAATTTTGTTTTGGGTTTTCCTTTCGCTATAGCGAATATAGAAATTAAATTTTTAGATTTAATAATCATTTGATAAAATAATTTTAGAATGCTTGCATAATTAACGTTAATACTTCTATAGATTCCTATCTATAAAGTAAATTGATTATATACCAAAAAATAAAGGAAAACAAGCAAAATCGTGTATCAAATTATTGCACGTTTTCCTGTTTTTCAACATTTTTTATTGTTACTTTTCAGTAACTTCATATAGTGGTTTTTTTATTTTTCTAACTAATTTTTTCGCCCAAAAAAGGGCGTCCCCATTGGGCGACGTCCTTCTTATAAAATATTATTCTTCATTTTCTGTTGTATTTTCTACATCATCTGTATCGTCAACAACATCTTCTACAGCATCTGCCTCTGTATCTTCTGGCATTTTTTCTCCGTCTGGTGCTACTGATACTTCCGTGTTTTCTGGTTCTTCTGTGTTTATTCTTATTTTCTTGTATCTCTTCATACCAGTTCCGGCTGGGATTAACTTACCAATAATAACATTTTCTTTTAATCCTATTAATTCGTCTGTTTTGCCTTTTATTGCAGCTTCTGTTAATACTCTTGTTGTCTCTTGGAATGATGCTGCAGATAAGAAACTATCTGTTGCAAGTGAAGCTTTTGTTATTCCAAGTAGTACACGTTTACCTGTTGCAGGTCTTAATCCTTGCTCTTCGGCCAACTTGTTCTTGTCTTCGAATTCATACATGTCTACTAAAGAACCTGCAAACATGTCTGTATCTCCATTGTCTTCAACTCTAACTTTCTTTAACATTTGTCTTGCAATAAGTTCGATGTGTTTGTCGTTGATATCAACACCTTGGTTTCTATAAACTTTTTGAACTTCGGCAATGATGTATTCGAATACACCTTGTGGTCCACTAATTGCAAGTACTTCTGCTGGGTTTTTAGAACCTTCTGTTATTTGGTCTCCGGCTTCTAGAACATCTCCTTCTCTAACTTTTAGTTTAGATCCGAAAGGTATTAAGTATGTTCTGCTATCGTCGTTTGATGTTACAGTTACTTCTTTTCTCTTCTTTTCGTCTCTTATAGAAACTTTTCCAGCGATTTCTGTAATTATAGCAACACCCTTTGGTTTACGAGCTTCGAAAAGCTCCTCAACTCTTGGAAGACCTTGTGTAATGTCGGCAACACCGGCAACACCACCAGAGTGAATAGTACGCATTGTAAGCTGTGTACCAGGCTCACCAATTGATTGAGCTGCGATTATACCAACTGTGTCTCCTATATCAACTTCTTTTCTAGATGCCAATCCCATACCATAGCACTTAGCACAAACTCCGTGTTCTGTTCTACATCCGAATACACTACGTACTTTAACATGTGTAATTCCTGCATCTACTATCTTATCTGCTAATTCTTCTGTAATTAGAGTATTTTTGTCTACTATTATTTCTCCAGTAGTTGGATTTTTGATATCGTCTAATGGATATCTTCCTAATAATCTTTCTTGCATTTTTTCGATTACTTGGTTTCCATCTTTTATATCATATACTTCAAGTCCATCTGTTGAACCACAATCATCTTCTCTTACGATTATGTCTTGTGATACATCAACCAATCTTCTTGTTAAGTATCCAGAGTCTGCTGTTCTTAAAGCTGTATCTGAAAGTCCTTTACGAGCACCGTGTGCAGAAATGAAGTACTCTAATGCGTCAAGTCCCTCTCTGAATGATGATTTAATTGGGATTTCAACTGTTTTACCAGTTGTACTAGCCATAAGTCCACGCATACCAGCAATTTGCTTTAACTGGTCTAAGTTACCTCTGGCTCCAGAGTCTGACATCATGAACATTGGGTTTTCTTTACTGAAGTTGTCTCTCATTGCATTTTTAACATCGTCAGTAGCTTTTTCCCAAATCTTAATTACTTCGCTGTATCTCTCATCATCTGTAATTAATCCACGTCCATATTGTTTTAATATGTTATCAACATCTGCTTGAGCTTTTGCAATTATTTCCTTTTTCTGTGGTGGTACCTTAACATCATCTATAGATACTGTTACAGCACCTAATGTAGAATATTTGTAACCTGTAGATTTAATATAGTCTAGTAATTCTGCTGTTCTGCTTAGACCATGTACAGAAATACATTTTCCTATAATCTTTCCTAGGTTTTTCTTTGATACTACGCCATTTATTTCATATTCAAATTCGTTTTCTGGCTTACTTCTATCAATAAATCCTAAATCTTGAGGAATTCCTCTATTGAATATTATCTTACCTGGTGTTGTAGCAACTTTTGCATGTTTTTCTACACCGTCTACAATCTTAGTTCTTCTTACGAAAATCTTAGAGTGCATTGTTACATCGTTGTTTGCAAGTGACATTATTGCTTCTTCTGGAGATGAGAAGTATGTTCCTTCGCCTTTTTCTCCATCAACATCCATTGTTAAGAAGTAACTTCCTAGAATCATATCCTGTGTAGGAGTTGTTACTGGCTTACCATCTTGTGGTTTTAACAAGTTGTTTTCTGAAAGCATTAAGTATCTTGCTTCTGCTTGTGCTTCTGGTGATAATGGTAAGTGAATAGCCATCTGGTCACCATCGAAGTCAGCATTGAACGCTGTACAAACTAATGGGTGAAGTTTTATTGCTCTACCTTCAACAAGTACTGGCTCAAATGCTTGAATACCAAGTCTGTGTAATGTAGGAGCACGGTTTAATAATACTGGGTGGTCTTTAATAACATCCTCTAATATATCCCAAACTTCTGGGCGTAATCTTTCTACCATTCTCTTAGCATTTTTTATGTTGTGTGCTATTCCACGGCTAACTAGTTCTTTCATTACAAATGGTTTGAATAATTCTACTGCCATTTCTTTTGGAACACCACATTGATAAATTTTAAGTTCTGGTCCAACAACTATAACTGAACGTCCTGAATAGTCAACACGTTTTCCTAGTAAGTTTTGTCTGAATCTACCTTGTTTACCTTTTAACATGTCTGATAATGATTTAAGTGGTCTGTTTCCAGCACCTGTAACAGGTCTTCCACGTCTTCCATTATCTATTAAAGCATCTACTGATTCTTGAAGCATTCTCTTTTCGTTTCTGACGATTATTTCTGGAGCTCCAAGTTCTAGTAATCTCTTTAATCTGTTATTTCTGTTTATAACTCTTCTATATAAATCGTTTAAGTCTGATGTTGCAAATCTTCCACCGTCTAATTGAACCATTGGTCTTAAATCTGGTGGTATAACTGGTACAACTTGCATTATCATCCATTCTGGTCTATTGTTTGAAAGTTTGAACGATTCAACTGTATCTAATCTTTTTACCAATTTGGCTCTTTTTTGTTCGCTAGCCTTTTCAAGTTCTTTCTTTAATTTCTCTGATAATTTATCAACATCAATTTCTGATAGTAATTTTCTTATTGGTTCTGCACCCATTTCTGCTTTGAATGAGTCTCTACCAAATTTTTCTTGAGCCTCTACAAATTCTTTCTCAGAAAGTATTTGTCCTTTTGTTAATGTTGATGTACCTTTATCTGTTACTATGTATGATGCAAAATATATAACTTTCTCTAAGGCTTTAGGTGAAACATCTAACATTAAAGCTATTCTGCTTGGTATTCCTTTGAAATACCAGATGTGAGCTACTGGGGCAGCAAGCTCTATGTGCCCCATTCTCTCTCTTCTTACTTTAGATTTTGTAACTTCAACGCCACATCTGTCGCAAACTATTCCCTTATATCTTACTCTTTTGTACTTACCACAATGGCACTCCCAGTCTTTTGTTGGTCCAAATATTCTTTCACAGAATAGACCATCTTTTTCTGGTTTTAATGTTCTATAATTGATAGTCTCTGGTTTTTTAACTTCTCCATGTGACCATTCTCTTATTTTCTCATCAGATGCTATGCCAATTTTCATTTTATCAAAATTTTCTAATTCATCCACTATTTTTTCCCCCTTGGAATTAAAAGTACCTATTTAGTTTTACTCATCGTCATCATTAAAATCTTCATCTTCTAAGATGCTTGAATCATCATCTAGTATGATGTCATCGTTTTCATCATCTAGGTCATCAAATAATTTGTCATCTTCAGAATCTTCGTCATCTGATGATTCTTCTGTGTATCCATCTGATAATTCATTTTCATCTACAACATTTTCTTCATGTAGAGATTTATTTTCTATATTACTAAAGCTTGTAGAATCGTCTATATCTTCTTTAAGCTCAACTTCCTTGTTATCATGTGTATACAATCTTATGTCTAAGCCTAAAGCTTCTAATTCTTTTACAAGAACTTTGAATCCTTCTGGAACGCCTGGCTCTGGAATGTTTTCCCCTTTGACAATAGCTTCATATGTTTTAACACGTCCTACAACATCATCTGATTTAACAGTTAACATTTCTTGTAGTGAGTATGCAGCACCATATGCCTCTAATGCCCAAACTTCCATTTCTCCGAAACGTTGTCCACCGAATTGTGCTTTACCACCTAAAGGTTGTTGTGTAACTAATGAGTAAGGTCCTGTTGAACGAGCATGTATCTTATCATCAACTAAGTGGTGTAGTTTCATCATATACATAACACCAACTGTAATTGGTTTAATGAATTGCTCTCCAGTTCTTCCATCGTATAGAATTGTTTTTCCATCACGACGTAGTCCTGCTTCTTCTAGCAAGTCTTCAATTTCATAGTCTTTTGCACCATCGAATACTGGTGTTGCAACTTTCCAACCTAATGCACGAGCAGCCATACCTAAGTGAACTTCAAGAACCTGTCCTAGGTTCATACGAGAAGGTATACCCATTGGGTTAAGAACTATATCTACTGGTGTACCATCTGGTAAGAATGGTAAATCTTCTTCTGGTAATATTCTTGAAATAACACCTTTGTTACCATGACGTCCAGCCATTTTATCACCAACTGATATTTTTCTCTTTGTTGCTATATAACATCTAATTACTTGGTTTACTCCCGGAGCTAGTTCTTCTGAATTTTCTCTAGTAAATATCTTGATATCTACTATTGTTCCAGCTTCTCCGTGTGGTACACGAAGTGATGTATCTCTAACTTCTCTAGATTTTTCACCAAATATTGCACGAAGTAATCTTTCTTCTGCTGTTAGCTCTGTTTCTCCCTTTGGAGTAACCTTACCAACTAATATATCTCCTGGTCTTACTTCTGCACCTATTCTTATAATACCGTTTTCATCAAGGTCTTTTAATACGTCGTCACCAACATTTGGAATATCTCTTGTAATTTCCTCTGGCCCTAATTTTGTATCACGACATTCACAATCATATTCTTCGATGTGGATTGATGTATACACATCTTCTTTAACAAGTCTTTCGCTTATTAATACGGCGTCCTCGTAGTTGTAACCTTCCCATGTAGAGAATGCTATAATTACGTTTCTTCCTAATGCCATTTCACCATTCTTTGTAGCTGGTCCATCTGCTAGGATGTCTCCAGCTTTAACTACTTCACCCTTTTGAACAACTGGTCTTTGGTTAATACATGTACCACCATTTGTTCTCTTGAATTTACGTAGTCTGTAATGGTCTATTTCATTTTTCTTATTTCTTACTTGTACTTCGTCAGCTGTAACCTTTTCAACAATACCTTCATTTTTAGCAGTTACTGTTGTTTCAGAATCACGTGCAGCTTTGTATTCCATACCTGTTCCAACTATTGGAGACTCTGGTATTAAAAGTGGAACTGCTTGACGTTGCATGTTAGATCCCATTAGAGAACGCTTAACATCATCGTGCTCCAAGAAAGGTATCATGGCAGCAGCAACAGAAACTAATTGTTTTGGTGAAACATCTACATAGTCTACTTCGCTTGCCTTAACCTCTGTAATTTCAGATCTACGTCTTACTTTTACCATTTTGTTTACGAATCTGCCTTCCGCGTCTACTGGTTCTGATGCTTGTGCAATTGTATATTTATCTTCTTCATCAGCAGGCATATAATCAACTATATCTGTTAATTTACCTGTTTCTTTATCAACTTTTCTATATGGTGTTTCTACAAATCCATATTCGTCTATCATAGCAAATGATGAAAGTGCAGAGATAAGTCCAATGTTTGGTCCTTCTGGAGATTCAACTGGGCATAGTCTACCATAGTGAGTATAGTGAATATCACGAACCTCGAATCCAGCTCTTTCACGAGAAAGACCTCCAGGTCCTAATGCAGAAATTCTTCTCTTATGAGTAAGCTCTGATAATGGGTTTGTTTGATCCATGAATTGTGATAATTGAGAGCTTCCAAAGAATTCTCTTATTGATGATGTAATAGGTTTTGTGTTTATTAATGTTTGTGGTGTTACAGAGTCTAAGTCTTGTATTGTCATTCTTTCACGAACAACTCTTTCAAGTCTTGTTAAACCAATTCTGAATTGGTTTTGTAGTAACTCACCAACACATCTAATACGTCTGTTTCCTAAGTGATCTATATCATCAACTTTTCCTATTCCATAATCTAGATTTAATAGGTAACTGATAGATGCAATCATATCCTCTGTTGTGATTGTTAGAGGAACTAATTCGTTGTATCTTTCTTTAATTACATCATGTAATTTTTCGTCTGGAGTTGTATCCATTATAGATTTTAATACATTGTAATTAACTCCTTCTTTGAAGTGAAGGTCAGATAAATCCACATTTGGTAACATTTTGTGGATATTTACTATTCCATTTCCTATTACTCTTACTTTTTGGTCATCAACTAATACGTCTACTATATTAATTCCAGAATCTTGAATAGCTTCTGCAGCTTCTGCAGTAATTCTTGTATTCTTTTCTGCTAAAACTTCACCTGTTGATGGATCTACTATATCATCATAAGCAACTTGTCCTGTTATTCTAGTTGCTAAGCATAATTTTTTATTAAATTTGTATCTTCCTACTTTTGCTAAATCATATCTTCTGTTATCGAAGAATAAACCATCGAATAAGTTTCTAGCAGCATCAGCTGTTGGAAGTTCCCCTGGTCTTAATTTCTTATATATTTCAATTATTGCTTCATCTTGAGTTTTTATTGTATCCTTATCAAGAGTCGCCTTGATTTTTGGATCATTTGCAAATAGGTCTAATATTTGCTCATCTGTTACAAAGCCAATGCTTCTTAATAAAGATGTAACAGGTAATTTTCTTGTTCTATCAACTCTTACATAGAAAATATCATTTCCATCTGTCTCGTATTCTAGCCATGCACCTCTTATAGGCATAACAGTAGATGTGTAGATTCTCTTTCCTGTTTTGTCGTAATCTTGTGCATAGTAGCAAGATGGAGAACGAACTAATTGGCTTACAATTACTCTCTCTGCTCCATTGATAATAAATGTTGCACTGTCTGTCATTACTGGGAAATCGCCTAAATAGATTTCTTGCTCTTTAATTTCACCAGTTTCCTTGTTGATAAGACGAACTTTAACATGTAATCTTGTTGAATATGTAGCGTCTCTCTCTTTTGCCTCTTCCATTGTGTACTTTGTTTTTTCTTCCATGTGATAGTCTAAGAATTCAAGTACTAAGTTTCCAGAGTAGTCAACTATTGGAGAAATATCTTTTAATACTTCGCCTAAACCTTCCTCTATAAACCAATTATAAGAATCTTTTTGTACTTGAATTAAGTTAGGCATTTCTACGAAATCACCTATCTTAGAAAAAGATTTTCTTGTGCATTTTTCGTGTTTTACTTCTTTTAGATTCAAAGTTACTCACCTCATAATAAAAATTAAAGCAGAATTTGAAATATATAAGATTTCAAAAAAGTCCTTCTTGTTTTTAGCCACTTTGTAAATTGCTTGCTCACTGCTCCTTTAAGCTTGCTTTTTACTAGTATTTTCTAAAACAATTCCTCTTTTTTGATAATTTATCAATAACATAAAAAGACAACAAAAAACCTATTGACAATCTATGCTGTTTTTGTCAATTAGTTCTTTTGTATGTTCCCTATTTTATTTAGTACTTTTGATTACTAATTTATTAATATTAACCACCCTTGCTATCTCGTTGGAGATTAATAAAATTTAAATTTTGTTGAAAATATTCCATATTATCAACACTATACTAATTATACAATTTTTGGTGCATTGATGTCAATAGAAAAAATAAATTTTTTTACCTCATTGTACTTTTATTTTATATATATAAAATTTATTCATTATTATTTTTATCAGATATTCTTTTAATATTTTCTGATGTTAGGCTTTCATAATTATTTTTATCCACTATCTTCTTGCCAATCTTTTCTTCAATTTCACTTCTTGCTTTTCCTGTTATTTTTCCTGCTTCTTGAACATCATCTTTTAATTCTTTTAATCCAAAGCTATTATTAGTATTGTGCATTTCATTTGCTGTCACTTCCGCCAAATTTGTAATGGCTAATTCCAACTTTCCCATACTATCTCTTAGATTTCTTTTTGTTTTACTTATTCCTTTTATTTCTCTATATTGTGCAGTATTTATATTGAATGTGTTCTTATATATTTCGTCTGTTAATATTGCATAGTCTCTATCTTTTGCGCCTCTTTCTTTCCAGTTATCCGTAAGCTCTTTCCTACTATCTATAGATTTAAGTCTTTGTGCAACCCATGTTTCCTCATAGCCTTTTTTTATATATGTTTCTTTTGCTCTATTAATAGCAAGCTCTGGATTTATTATTTCATCTAATCTTTCACTTCCAACTTGTGCCAACCATAATTTAAACGGTTCAGCTTTTGCTGATGGTATTGATTGTATAATTCTTAATATTCCTTTTGTATCAGCTGTTCTTATTTTTCTTATTTTTCCGTCTTTAGCTTTCATTTCAACTAGGGTACAAATTGTACCCCAGTTACTATTCAATTCCATATCTCTAGCCTTTAATTTCTTTATATATTGCTTTACATCTATTGAATCTGTCAATGCTTGAACAACATCTTCAACTGAAAAATACCATTCTTCATTATACCATCTTCTTCTAATTTCTTGTTTTTCAAATAGAGCTATTTTATTTTCGTTCATACTAATTCCTCCTTTATTTTTTACCATTATATACCATTTGCTTTGTTTTGTCAAACATTTGTTTTGTTTTTTTTAATTCGTTAACTATTCCCTAGTATTTTTCAGTTATAGTAAAAAAATTAGAGACATGTTTTCACATATCTCTAATTTTTATTGTTTAGATTATTTTCTCTTTTTTAATACTACCAATGTTATTGTTATTCCTGCGATTAAGATTAGGGCTATTGCTCCGCCTAATACGTAGAATAGATGTGTGTTACCAAATGGAGGTAATATTACTACTTCTTGAGAATCGTCTGCATCTATTTCGCGTGGTTCCATTGTTGGGTCTTGGTTACCTACGACTGAGTATGACATTTTTCTACCAACTGTATTTTGTGTTGTTACAAGTTCTGTCATGTTGTTGTATACTCTGTCATCACTACTACTGTCTTGAGTAATCATTTGTGTTAATATTAATTGTACTCCACTTACACTTTGTGTACTGTTTACAGTGTTTAATGCGTTCATTGGGTCATCTTTAAATGCTTTGGCAATTTTGTCTTTTACATTTCTTTGGTCTGCAATTACTGGTATTAAACCTTTCGAAGCAGCTGTTGTTGTTATAATGTGACCGTCTGTATACTTATTAACATTATCTGTTAATCTAGTATTTATCAATCCATTGTTTAACAAGTCTGCACTTGAAATTGTATTCCAATCTGGGTTTTGAGCCTTGTTAAATTGTAAGTTATTTCTTGTTGACGTGTTATCATCGTTTGAATTGTAATCATGTACTTGTGTTCCAACATAGTCAACTAAAACTCTTGGGTCTGTTTTTACTATTGTGCTTGTATCTGCAACTTTTCCTGTGTAGTAGAATTGTTCTTCATTATAGTCAACTTCACCAACGTTTGCTACTGTTATAGCATATGTTATTTGAAGTGTTGAACCATGCATCAATTCTTCATCCATTGTAAGTTGTACTTTACCTTTATTTGTAGAGTTTTGTCTTACTACTGGGTTTAGCATTAAACTATTGTTGTAGTTCTTGTCTGTGCTGTACACGTTATCTGTATCTTGTCCATGTGCTTTATGATCTACCCATAACACGTTTGTTGCTCTAGCAGATGCATCGAATAATGTGCTATTGTTTGCAAGTGTTAATTTAACATTTGTAATTTGTTTTGTAACTTTAAGTTGTGCCTTTGGTCTTTGTACTAAGCCTAAGTCTAAGTTTTCTAATACATAGTGACCTGCCATTTCATAGTTGTTTCCACCTATATTGTTATGTCCTGTACCAGATGTATTTGTTACATTATCTTCATTACCTGTTCTGTTATATTCGAAGTTTACATCTATTGTTCCAGATTCTGCAACCATATATGTGTTATTCATAAATTCATTTAACAAGTTCTTCATTTCTTCTGCGGTATATTGTGTACCATTATATTCTGGTATGCTTTCATAAGAAGCCAATATTTCTGCTAAGTGGTTTGTCATGTCTCCATTTGAGTATGCCTCAACATTCTTTCTTGCATTGTTACAGTTTACTAAGTAATCTGCATTTGGTGCAATGTTTACAACATTGTCATTTTTGTTCATTATATCTTTAGCATCTGAGTATTGGCCTTGGTCTGCTGCACTAAAGTTATATTGATATGAGCCTGTTGTGTTGTTTGTGTATGCTCCTGAGCCATTGTTTACACCAACTTGATATGAAGTTGATTTGTAATCTTGACCGTTGTAAGAATTTTTGTTTAATCCGATATTTACAGCTGAAGCAGAATATCCACTTCCTGCTGTTTTCTTATTATATCCTTCTTGTGAAGCATATAAGTTTGTCACAGGATTTTCTTCTTCGTTTCCATTGTTATAATTTGTGTATGTTGTTCCAAGAACTGTGCTCTCACCAGAACCATATATAAATCTTACAATGTAATTACCTGGTGCAAATGATGTAAATTTGTATTTACCATCAGCGTTAGCAGTGTCTATTGTATAATTTGGTACTAAACCACTGTTGTTTATAATTGGTGTTGTTGAATCAGTGTTTCCAGAAAGAACTTCTTTCCATATATACTCATATGTTTTTCCATCTTTTCCTTGTCTTAATTCAATTAATTGTACTCTTACACCGTTTATTCCGGTTTCATTGTCTTTTAGTCCATCTCCGACTCTTGCATTTTGTTCATCTACATTTCTAGTATCCTCAAATACCGTTCCTTCTACTGTTCTTAAGTTATCTCTGTTTAAGATAATTCTAATATTTGGAGCTTTATCTGTATCATTTTCGAAGTTTTCATACTTGATTACTCCGTCTTTTGGTACATCTATTGGGTTTAGGTTACCTGGTGTAGAGTTGCAATCTGCTATACCTGCTATATCTCCAGTCTTATATTCTTGTTGTGTTTGTGAATTTCCTGTATTTGGAGCTTTTGCTTTTTGTCCATAGTATGATTTGTATCCATTAATTTCTGCAATATTTTCTTTACCAACACCCTTGGCTGTTCCACTTGCAGCATCTTCATCTAGAAGTATGTTTCTTGCAGCATCTTTATTTACCATAAATGTCACATAGAAGTATACATCTTTGTTGCTATCTGGGTCTGATAATGGGAACATGTTGCTTGTTACAGCATCATTTGTTGCATTACTGTAGCTTTGATCACCTGTAATATATAAGTTCTTATATCCGGCTATTGTAGTTTGAGTTTCTACCCCATATCTACTAGCATCTTTCAAATATACATTTCCAATCTTATTTCCGTCATTATCTCCTAAGTATGAGCGGTCTTGTACATATGTGTAATCCGCATCATAGTAATCCACAACTTCTGTTACAGCTGCTGCGATATTTTCTGACCTATTACGCATTGTAAATTTATATGTTACATATACTTTCAATTCAGAATCCTCAGATAATCCTAAATTTTCTAATGTAGTAGCATTATCTACTATTGAATAATTATCTACTTTGTAATCATAATCTTCTCTGTATAGCTCTCTTGAATAATCATTTCCATAGTAACTTGCATCTGAAAGTCTTGTCTTGACCTCCCAGTAAGAGTTTCCAGCTGTGTCTGTTTCTAATCCATCTCTCTTATTATATGTATACACTTGTGTTTTTCCATTAATCTCTAATGTTGCTTTGTATACATCTTTTCTTAAGGCTAAGTCTAATTGTTCTCTTAGAACTAATCCTAAGTTAATATGATGCATTACATCTGGGTTCTTATACAATGTTTCAATTTTTTGTGCTGCTACAAATTTCAATACTTGTGCAGTATTTGATTTTGCATTTAAGAAATCCTCTGTTACAAATACTTGGAATCCTGGGTATAAGTCCTTAGTTGAAGTACCATTACACGTATATGCATCCATCATAGATTGATTTACATATTCGTCTTTAGACTTTCTTTCTCCATTTGAACTTACTTCTCCCTTTATGTTTCCAAACTTATCAATTGTTCCAGCTTCTTCAAGTTCATCTCTTGTATGCATTTCACTTGGATTGTTTGTTGTAACTGTATTCTTTGGAGCTGAACCAATTTCTCTAAAGCTTGCATTGAAAGTATCTCTTTCTTTTAATATGTCTAAGCCTTTTGATGTATTATCCCAGTTTGAATCTTGTCTGTTTACATTATAAACTGTTGGTTGATAATATTGACCATTATATGTGAATTTTACATAGTATTGGTACATTGCATTTTGTTTTTGGAATAAGTATTCTCCATTATCGTCGGTTGTTGTTGCTGCAATGAATTTTCCTGATTGATTTCCGTCTAATCCAGATACTTGATATAGTGAAACTTTTACATTTGACATTGGGGTATCTGTTTGCTTATTAAATAATCCATCATAATCATTTTCTTTTCCTACTGTGCCATCTACCCAAACTCTTCCGCCTAATTCGAATGTTAAATTAATTGGAATGTCTATGTCTGGTGTATCTGGCTTATCTGGCTTTTTGCTGTCTGGTTTTGCACTTACTGTTGCAGTATATATGTTATATGTTCTGCTTCCTTCAAGAGCAACCCTTAACTGTTGAGCACGTAGGCTTCTAACTGGATATTCAGTCATCTGTACGAATGGTTGTACAACAATTACACCTTTTGAAGAAGAAAGGTAATTTACAGTCAACTTTTTATACGCTACATATGACCCAAATAAAGTCTTACGTTCATATGCATATCTAACTGTTCCCATTCCGTATCCTTCTCTTAAACGGTATTTGCTATAACTTGTTGTTGCAACATATCCAATATATTGGTATACATTTGCTTTTGTATCTAATATATTAAATTTAACAGTTGATTTTTCAAGATATTCAAGGTCCACATACATGTTTACTGTTTTTGGATAATTTGTTTTTTCAGCCGAGAATTTTACGTAGAATTTAGCATTTGATGCAGGATATTTCTTTTTTAATCCATTTGAACCTGAGACAGTTGCTCCAATAAATTCTATTTCAAAGTCATCTGTATTTTCATCATATACAAGTGTTTTTTCATTATCAGTTCCTTTATCTGTTACTAAATATATAGCCTTCACATATGAAATATCTTCATAATATGGATATGTAACGCTTAGAGGTCCTACAATATAGCTCTTAGTTGCTTGGTTTACAATTACCTGTGCTTCTGCTTGAGGGTCTTCTGTAACACTGTTAGTATTTTCTTCGTCTTGTTTTCCTGTTTTTGTTCCAGAAGAATATGAATCACTCTTAATACCATGAACCTGTGCTTTATATCCATTGCCATTAATATATGTATCCAAGAACTTTTGGTATGATAATGCTTTGTTGTAAAGTGTTAATCCGTTACTTGTTAAATGGTTTCCATTAGGTATAATTCCATCTAAGTCTGCAACCTTCCAATGTGCAGTCTGAATATCTGATAGAGAATATCTATTACGTATTGAACCAGTTGTTCCTGAATAAGCATTTTCCATTGTAGTTAATACAAAAGATAGTTGTGTATTTGTTGTGGCTTCTGTAGATCCAACCTGTTTATAATGATCTTCTGCTCTGTCTTGAGTTTCCATTATAACAACTTCCGGACCATATATTGCATCGCCATTCCAGTCTTTTTGTTTATTTGCTGGGTTTGTTGTATCGTCGTCAGTATCTTTTGGAGTCTTCCAATCACCTAATTTAGATAATAACTCTTTCATAAGTTCTTTAGACTTGCTTCTGGCTTTAGATTGCGCGCTCATAATTGCTAGGTTTTGGTTTCCTGCAACTAAAGCCCCATACCTTACCGAAATCATAGGTTTGTCTTTTTCAATTGCCCATTTTTCAGAGCCTTGGGTTCCAGGTCCATATTTTTGTTCGTAATGTATATTACTACATACCGCAAATAAAAATGTTCTTCCTGCACGGTCTGCATCTTCTTTTGCCACCTGCCATAAATACTGTTTTACCTTTCTCTCAAAAGCCGAATACCCATATCCATTACTTGTTGTATAACCAATTTCATCTATATAATGTTTCTCGGAATCGAATTCACCATATCTTACAGCTTTACCAGCATCATTACAATATACTGTACCAGTACTCATATCCGTTGTCCAAGCTTCATATGGAAATTGATTATCTGCATTTCCCGTAAAAGCTCTTTGTTTTAATATTTGAGGAAATAGACCAGAATCACTATAGCTTAATTGTGGCATACCACTAGTCGCATTTCCTTGCCAAGTTCCATATGCTAATGAGACATTGCTTGTAGTAAAAAATGCTGTTATTGAAATTGCTGCAGTTGCTATTGTTGTTATTAAACATTTTTTTAATGTTTTATTTTTCTTCATTACTCTATCTCCTTTCTATATTAATACTTTCTTTTTTATCATGTAAATTCCTACTCCAACTATTGTAATTATCGTTATTATTAATGTAGTATAAATTACTACGTCACCTGTTTTTACAGATGTTAGTACATTTGCTGTTGAGTAGTCATCTTCATTTGTAGCCTTATTACCAGGTGTTGAGTCAATATCTAATGCACCATAATCATTTGATGTTTCATATATTTCTGCCGAGTTATTTATTAATCCAAAGTCAGAATCCCCATTCATATTCTTTGTTAATATTAATGTTACTTCTTTGCTTTCTCCTGGATTAATTATTGTGTTTGCAAGTGAAGCATTATATATAACTCCATCTTTACCTTCATACCAGTCTTTATTCAATTCAGAATTGAATTTTAATTCTTCTGGTAAATAATCTGCTAATTTCTTAACATATCCTGCAATTCCACCCTCATTTGTAATTGTGAATTTATATTCAACAACCATTGATGATGTATTTGCATATTTAGATTCAAAATCTAATTTTGCAAGTTTACTATTGTAAACATGTTCTTTTGTATTTTTTCCGTTGTTTACTGTTATTGCTTGTACAACTTTATCTAGTTTCAAATCAAATTTAGCATCTTCGACTATACCCAAATCAATATTGAATTGATTTGTATCTGCTAATACTATTTCCTCTGTAACAGCTGCTATTTGATCTTTTCCTTCATAGTTAACTGTTTTATCTATAGCATCTGAATTTTGCTCTTCGCTTACTCCAGATTTTTTATATGTTGTAGGACTATATTTTGCTGAATCATAGAAGAATATTACACTGTATTTACCTTGTGGTACATTGTTAAACATATATGAACCGTCTGTTCCAGTTGTTGTTATGCATTGTTCATTGTTTGAATTCATTGCAATATTGCTTGTATTATTATTTAATAATAAAACTTTAACTCCTGAAACTCTTTGTTCATTTGCATCTTTTACACCATCTTTATTTGCATCAACCCATACAGTTCCTATTACCTTCCTTGTTTCTTTTTTAGTATCATCTGGATCATTTGGATTAACTGGGTCAACATTTACATCTTTTTTTTCAAAATGTTTGATTATATGTGCTACAGAATTTGTTTCTACTTCTTTAATATCTTCATGTGTAAATTTGGCTTTGTTTGATATGTTTGTATCATTTTCTATAGAATTTGCTACTACATGTACATTTATTGTTACTTTTTGTCCTGCAGATAAGTAGAATTTTGTATTTATACTTCCATCACTATTTATATCAAAACTACTATCAATTGTGCCATCTTCATATATAATCTCTAAATATTTAAATGTTACTTCTGTAGGTAATGCGTCTGTAAATTCTACATCATTTAAATATATGTCTGATAAATTTTGTATAGTAAATGTATATACAAAATCTTCTCCTGCCGATATTGTTGTTCCCTCTGGAATATTAGAAGCCTGTGTAACGTTAATTCCTGGTTTATTTATTGTAACTGATATATCATCAATGTTCTCTGTTTCTGTATCGTCAGCTTTTATATTACTTGTAACAGTTACCTCTTTTTTGTAAACTTCATTTGCTAGTTTTCCAACTTTTGTGTTTATAATTAAGGTTTTGCCTCTCTCTCCATCTACATCTCCGACTTTTACAGTTACTTTTCTGCCGCTTACTTTGACATTTGCTGTTGAAGTAATATCATCTTCTTCAAATGTATCTTCATTAAATCTTGTTAATTTTATAGAGTCATACTCTAGCTCATCTGGCAATGTGATTGTAACAACTGTATTTTTTCTGCTATTATCAACACTTTCATCTTCAAGCTCATAATTATATTGAGATGATCTTAATGCAACTTGGAAAGAATATGTATCTCCTTCTTTGAGGCTCTTATATTTTGAACCAATTTGAGTGTCAAAATATACCCTTTCAATTATATTTGATACAGTATTTGTTTCTACTGATATCATATCACTATATCCAACTGTTGCTTTTAATTCAACTTTCTTTGTTTCATCACTTTGAGCTCTAAATTTAAGAGTCTTTTTTAACGTTGAATTAGCCGTAATTTTTCCTAAATTAATTTTTAATACTTCAGAATCAACATCATTATCTTCATATTGTTGCAATTCACTAATCAAATTTTCATATTTTGTTAGATCAATTACTTCATTTTCTGGTAAATTCAATAATTCCTCATATCTAGACTCATCATATTCTTCATCTTCTGGAACTTTATATGTATAGTCATCTCCATCTTGTGGAATAAAGCTTAATTCAGGTGGCAATTTTATTTCTACTGTTGTGTTTTCTGCATCTACTACACCAGTATTATTTACTGTTAATTCATATTCAAGTATTTCTCCAGATTTTACACTAGCACCTTCACCTATTGTTGATGTTAATTTTGCATCTAGTTTAGCAATACTTCCTGTTGTTAAACCTATTTTTGTTGCTATTGCTTTATCTGTAATTGTTCCAGATGTTTTATTATTGTTGAAGAATACTCCATAATTTTCATATACTTCTTGATCATAATCTAAGTTTGCAGGTAATGTTGCTTTGTATGTAAATGTGAATGTGTCTCCACCGTTCATTGCATAATCTTCATTTAACACTATCATGTAAGATTTTATTTTTGTATAATCTGTTACACTTGTTGTCCATCCATTTTGTGAATTAGATAGGTCTGTTGTTGCTTCTCCATTTTCTGAATAATATATTGTAACTTTTGAAGCATCTACTCCTGTTACTGTTATTCCAGATGCAAGTGGCATTGTCATGCTAGAGCCTAAACTTAATGATGTGGATACATCTTTGTTATCTTTAAATGGTGTTCTTCCTAATACAACAACATGGTCTAGTGTGTTTTCGTAATTGTTTATTACATTCATTGTAAATGTAACTTCTTTTTGTTCTGCCTTTGTTGGTATTAAGGCTTTTTGAGATTCTCCATTAATAACTTCTATTTTTTCGTCTCCATTGTATCCAGTCATTGAATTTGTTGTTACAACTCCTGATGGAGCAATATATTTAACGTCTGTTGCTACATTTGTAACTGTTGAATCTCCATTTGTTATTTCTGTTGTTATTTGTGTATTTGTTGTTGGTGTTAATGTATTTAATGTAATGTCTGTTGTTAATACAACTGTTGCACCCTTGGCAGCAACATTATTATATTTTGTTTGTGTTCCTTTTAATTTTAATTCTAGTGTTTTTGTACCGTCACCATTTTCATAAGACATTATAGAATCTTCATCAATTTCAAGCTCATCATCGAAGTATACATTCCAATCTTTCACAGCTAAAGTTTCTATATTTGCTGGAAATTTTATTTTTATTGTTGGGGTTGTATACATTGTGTCATCTGCACTATCATTTTCTAACGTAACTTTTATTTCTACGTTTTCATTCTTTACTATTGTAGATAATCTATTGTTACTTGTTGTTATGCTTGCTTTTTGTGTTGGTTCTTTAAGTTCTATATTTTTTGTATTTTCTGTACTTACAATATCTGTATCTGCATTTTTTGCTGTTCCTGTTACAGATGTTTTTATTTGTGTAAAGCTCTTTAATTGGTTTGTGCTGTATTCAATATTTTTTGCTAGGGCTTTTGTTATTTCGAATATAACATTTCCTTCTGCTTGTGGTTTTGATGTTTTTATTGTTATACTGTTTGTATTAAATGGTACTAAGTTTACTACTATTTTATTGTCTTTTACTTCTGTATCTTTGTTTATTGTTGCAAGTGTTGTTCCTGCTTCATTTAAAATAGTAATTTCACCATTTTCCCCAAACACTTTGTTAAATTCTTGTTTTGATATTGCTAGTGTTTTGTTGTAAGCATAATTTACTCCACCAACTGTTGTTGATTGTTCGCTTCCATTTGCAGTTACAAATTGGTCAACATCTTGTTTTAATACTATTGCATCTATTACATCTGCATATGAAACATGAGCTGTATACTTTGCCACATATTCTGTTTCCTTTTTATTTTCGTCTGCAGCATTTTTGTTATTATATATGTAACCCTTGCTTACACTTTGTGTTGCATTAGATGTAAATTCTACTATATCTCCTATTTTTTTAGTTTGATCTTCAAATCCATCTACATGTGCACTTACTTTGTTTACTCCACTTTGTACATATAAGTTCATGCTTGAGCTTGCATCATATGTAACTCTTGTAACTGAATCTTTTACAGCTTCATATACATCTGATGAATATATGTATGTTACTATAAATTCATCTGCTGTATTTTTAGCCCATTGGATTTTTCCATTTACAGCATTATTATTTACTGTAATTGTTATTTTTCCAGTTGTGCTATCATATGACCAGTTATTCTTAGAGAAGTTATCTCCGTTTGTGTCTCCATTTGTTGCATTTGTAGAGTTTGCAACTACTGTAACTGCTTCTGGATATTTATTATTAATTTTTGGAGCATTGACTTCTATGTTTGTATTCTTTATTGGCAACACACTGTTTTCAACATATGATGTAATTTTGCCTTGAGTAATTAACTTGCTTACATTGTTTGCTGAGTATGGAATGTATTTTGTAATTTCATAACCTAGTTTAGCTTTTGCAGTTGATGCTGTCCAGCTTGTGTGAACTACTATATCTTTCTTAACTGCAACTTCTTCACCTTTAGCATTTACATATGTTCCAGTAAATTTTATTGTATTATCTCTGTCAAACATATCTTCACTTATTTCATCTTTTTTGTCTAATGCTATGTTTATTGTTTCTGTTACATTCTCGCCATTGTTTATTTGGTTAAAGCTTATTTTTTTGTTTTCTGCATCTACTGCTTGAATGTTATCAGATTCTTCTGTTTTTGCAATTTTAAAGTTTGTGTCTGAGAAGTCTACTACTGCATCTTTTATATATCCAGCCTTTTTTACGTTTAATGCAATATTTAATTTCGTATCTTCTGCATTAACATCTGCTGAAACAGTATGTTTTCCTCCATCATAATAAACATCAAACTCTACATTTTCATTTGTAGTTGATGTTCCTTGATTTTCTAATGCTTTTGCACTTAAAAAATTGTCTGCCGCATAGCTTACAACTGCTGCTGAATTGGCATACAATATTGTTGTAGTTAATAGCATCGCAATTACTTTAATTAATTTTTGTTGCATCTTTGCTCCTCCTTAAAAAATTCACTGTAATTAATTATACTCTATTTTTGCTTATTTTTCAATGTTTTTTTAATCTTTTTTAAAGTTATGTAATCTTATTATTCATATTATATTATTGCATTTTTTCCCAGTTTTTTCAATGGATCTTTAAATTACGATAAAAAAGTAATTGAAACCCGCTTGCGGAAGGCATTACTAGCACATTTATTAAATTTTTATTACATTTTTAATCATTTATTTTTTTATAATTATTTTTACTTCTAAAAGTAATTAATTTTTCCCGCTTATTTCAAGCTTTTTGCAGTTTGTACGTTTTTATGTTAATTTATTATTATTCCTACTATATATATTTCCCTAAGTTTTTCACTTGTTCGGCAAAAAAAATTCTAATTATCAAGTTTTTATCTTAATAATTAGAATTTTATTTATTCTATTTATGCTTTTTTAATACAACTATTGTTATAGTAATACCAGCTATTAATATGAATGCTACCACACTTATTAATACATAGAATATTGGTGTGTTTCCAAATGGTGGTAATATTACAACATCTTGTGAGTCGTCTGCGTCTATTTCATATGGTTCAATTGTTGGGTCTTGGTTGCCAACAATTGAATATGCCATCTTTCTTCCGACTGTATTCTTTGTTGTTACGAGCTCTACCATATTGTTGTAAGTTTTATCATCATCTGTGTTATCTTGTGTAATCATCTGAGTTAATATTAATTGAACTCCGCTTACACTTTGTGATGCATTTACTGTTTCTATTGCGTTCATTGGGTTCTCCTTGAATTCCTTTGCAATATTATCTTTTGCTTCCGAATTGTCTGCAATTAATGGAATTAAGTCTTTCGATATAGCTTCTGTTACAATTATGTGGTCTTTGGTGTATTTTTTTACACCACTTTCATATTTTTTATTTACCAAACTACCTAATACATTATCTTTGTCAATTACTTGCCACTCTCGATTCAACTCGCTACTGAATTGCAAATTGTTTCTAGTTGCTGTTTTATCATCATTTTTATCCCATTCGTGAACTTGTGTTCCAACATAGTCAATTAACTTTCTTGGATTTGTCTTTACTATTGTACCAGTGTCTCCAACCTTTCCAGTATAGTAGAATTGGTCTTCTTTATAGTCTACTTCACCAACATTTGCAACTGTTATTGCATATGTTATTTGAAGTGTTGCACCATGCATAAGTTCTTGGTCCATTGTAAGCTGTACTTTTCCTTTGCTTGCTGCTTTACTTCTTACAATAGGATTCAACATTAGATAATTTTTATAGTTTTTGTTTGTACTATAAACATTTTTTGTGTCTTGTCCGTGAGCTGTGTGATCCATCCATAATACGTTTGTTGCTTTTTCAACTGCATCAAATAGTACACTGTTATTAGCTAAAGTCATTTTTACATTTGTTACTTGCTTTGTAACTTTTAATTGTGCTTTTGGTCTTTCAACTAATCCAAAGTCTAGATTTTCAAGTACATAAAAACCACCTTTACCTGTTTTTGTTATAGGATCATCATAATTTTCATTTCCTATGTTATATTCTCCACTAAAACCTGTTGTGGACTCTTCTCTGTTATATTCACTCTTCATGTTTATAACACCTGTTTCAGCCACCATATAAGTGTTGTCCATAAATTTCTTTAAATATTCTCTTGCTTTACTTTCATCTGATGGTAAATGTTCATATGATGCTAATATTTCAGCAAGTTCATTTGTTACATCTCCATTAGAATATTTTTCTACATTTTCTCTTGTATGGTCAATATTCTTTAGATTTTTTGAATCTTTTGCAGCTCTTAATTTCCAATCCGTTATACTTTGTATCGTACTTGAAATTGAACTATAATCTATTTCTCTCATTATGTCTTTTGCATCTGATTGGTTCTTTTCATCGTCATCTTTAAAACTGTACATATATGAACCAGATGTATTGTTTTTATATGCTCCAACACCATTAAATAATTCAGATTCTACCTGATATGATGTAGACTTATAATCATTTCCATTATACGACTTTTGATTTATTGCAGTTTCTCCATTATATCCCAATTTTTGCGTTACCGGATTTGTTATTATTTCTCCTGTTTTATAGTCAATAGCTTGTTCAGATAATACAGTTTCATCTGTTGAACCATATATGAACCTTACAATGTATTCACCTGGAATTAGCCCTTGGAATAAATATTCACCTGTGCTAACAGATATGTTTGGTTTCATTGATATTGCATTACCTTTACCAGGAATAACTGTTGATTCTGGCATTTGTCCAGTTTTTATTTCCTTCCAAATGTATTCATATCTAAGTCCTTCTCCACCGTTTTCTCTAGCAGCCTCTTTTATTTCTACAAGCTGTACTCTGATTCCATTTATTCCAACTTCTCCATTATCACGCTTGCCATTTCCTACCATAGCATTATTTACTTCTTTTGTTCTTTTATCTTCCCAAACAGTACCTTTTATTGTTCTTAAGTTTTCATTATTCAAGGTAATTTTTATGTTTGGAGCCTTATCTGTATCATCTTCAAATTTAGATATGTCAATTTCGCGTAAGTTTCCTGGAGTAGAATCTGTGTCTGGAATACCTGCAATATCACCTTGACTAAATTCTGCTCTAGCTTGACTGTTTCCCAAATTTGGAGCTTTAGCTTTTTTTCCATAATATGACTTGTAACCATTGATTTCTGCAATATTTTCTTTACCAGAATCATAATCCAATTTTATGTTTCTTGTAATTTTTTCCTTGTCTACTTCAAATGTAATATAAAAATATATATCTTTATTGTCATCAGGGTCTGATAAAGGGAAACATCCAACACTTGCAATATCGTCTCCAGCACTACTATATATATTTGAACCTGTTACATATATTCTATTATATCTATCCATTTTCTTCATGGTTGATTCTGAATATCTACTCTTTTCATTTAATGTTATGCTTCCTATACTTTTTCCGTCCTTATCTCCTAAATATGAGCGTTCTGGAACAGGTATGAAATCCGGATCATAATAGTCAACTACTTCTGTTACAGCCGTAGCTATTCCATATGAACTATTACGTATTGTAAACCTATATGTTATAAATACCTTTAATTCAGAATCTTGTGATAATCCAAGTAAATTTGACGCGATTCCTAAATTACTATAATCATCCACTTTATACGAATAGTCTTCTCTATAAATTTCTCTTGTATAGTTTTGATTATAATATCCATTATTTCTGCCTTTTATATCCCAACATCCTTCATAAATTACGCTGTTTCTCTTGTCATATGTATATTCTTCCACTTCTCCATTAATTTCTAGAGTTGCTTTGTATACATCTTTTCTTAATGCTAAATCTACAATTTCTCTTTCAACAAGACCTTGATTTACATGTCTCATAACATCTGGATCCGCATATAATGTTTTTACGTCCTTACTTTCTATTAGGTCTAATACTTGAGATGTTTCTAGTAAACTATGCTTTTTGTCATCATTTACGAATACATCAATGTTTGGATATAAATCCATCTTTTTTGTTCCATTACATGTATATGAATCCATCATGCTCTCGTTTACATACGTGTCTGTAGATTCTCTTGTTCCATCTTCGCTTACTTCTCCTACTATGTTGCCAAAATCATCTATTAAGCCTAGTTCTTTTAATTCTGCTCTTGTATGCATCTCGGCAGCCGGTTCTAGTAAGTTCTCTGGTGCCGAACCAATATCTCTAAACTTAGCATTAAATATATTTCTTTCATCCACGACATCCATTCCTTTAGAATTGTTGTCCCAATTTTCATCATCTCTGTTAGCATTATATTTTGTTGGTTCATAATATTGTCCATTATATGTGAATTTTACGTAATAATTGTACATAGAATTCAAACCATAAAATTCATAATATCCATTCTCATCTGTTGTTGTTGCTGCTACAAATCTTCCTTTTTCAGTAAACGTTGAAGAACTTGTTCCCCCAGTACTTCCTCCTGTTGTGCTTCCAGTAGAACCGGTAGTAGAATCGGTTTTTCCTGCTTTACTTTTTTCGTATAAAATTTTTTCTAATAACCATTGTGCAAGTTTTCTCGCATCTGAATTTCTTTTTTCCTTGGTTGTAGCTCCCAATACAACTATTGCATATTCTTCACTTTCATATTTAAATGATGCAATTACACAATTACCAGCAGCGCTTATTTGCCCCGTTTTCGTTCCTTCTATGCCTGCAGTTGTTTTTAATGGGTTTGTACTGTAAAGTGATTTTTGGAAACTTGTACCATTTCTTCTTATTGTTATAGATATTGATTGTTTTGCACCTTCTTTAAAATATGTTGCAAAAGTTGGATTATCCATAGCCGCATCTAATATTTTGGCCATATCCATAGCAGAAGATTTATCATTTGCATTTACACCAAACGGTGTTACAAAGTGGCTAGATGTTGCGCCTAATGAACGAACTTTTTCATTCATTAAATTTACGAAAGCTTGGCTACCTCCAGGCATATAGTCTGCAAGCGCTTGCGCCGCATCACAACCTGAATATACAAGTACTGCTCTTAACAAGTCTCTTACTGTAACTTTGTCTCCAGCCTCAAGTCCTACTATTTGTAGTTGTGGACTCCAAGTACTTTTTCTTAGATTTCCACCTGCAGCAGTTCTATTAACTGTTACTACATCGTCTAGGTTCATTCGTTCTGCTACAACTAGTGCAGTTACAATTTTTGTAATTGATGCGATTGAGCACTGCGTATTCTCTCCACTTCCAAGCAACGTTTCTCCAGTATTTCTATTATATACTAGAAATCTTGGAGCAGTTATTGTTGGTGTTTGAGGTTCATCTGGATTTGTTGGTGTTGGTAATGTTGGCTTTGGTTTTGTGCTTGTGGTTGGCTTTTTTGATACCTCGTATAACGAAACTTTTACATTTGACATCGGAGTATCCCCTTCACCATTTTTACCATCATATTGGTTTTCTTTTCCTACACTTCCATCTACCCATACTTTACCTGAAATCTTCATAGTTAAATCAATTACTGATGTATCTGTATTTATACCAGGATTTTTTGGAGGAGTTATATTATCTTTATGTTGTTCTATATGATATACATCATACTCACGTTTTCCTTCCAAAGCGACTGTCAATTTCTGAGATTTTATCTCATCTACAGGTTCTCTTGTCATCATTACAAATGGTTGTGCAATATCATATGTTCTATCTCTATAGTGGTTTGAATCTATAGTGAAATTTTTCCATCCATAGCTAGTTACCCATTTCCAAGATACTACAACTGGAATTCCAAAAACATATACGATTTTTTTGGGCACACGCACCTTGTATGAATATGTAATTGTAGCATGTGCAGTTCCATATGCCAGTCTTAGACGTTTTTTTCTATGGTCTGCATTATAATCTCTACTACTTGCAACAAATCCAATATATTGATATACATTAGCTTTTGTGTCAAGCTCGTTATACTCAATTTTTGAACTTTTAATGTGTTCTACATCTGTGTACAATCCAACTTTTGTCGGATATGCTGTCTCAGAAGCAGAAAATTTTATATAAAATTGGCTTCCAGATGCAGGATATTCCTTTTTTAATCCATTTGAGCCAGATACCTTTTGCCCTATAAATTCTATTTCAAAGTCATCATTATTTTCATCATATATTAATGTTTTTGATGATGCTCCTTTATCTTCGTTTATCTTTAAATATATTGATTTTAAATATGATATATCTTCGTAATACGGATAATTTATTGTTATTGGTCCAACTATATAATTATTCGTATTTCTATTTGTAATTATCTGCGTTTGCGACATGTCTATTTTAGCTTGAAAATTTGTAAGATCCTTGTTTACAAATGTTTGATAACTTTTAGCTCTTTCAAATAAAGTTAGACCATTTTGTGTTTCATGAGCCTTGCTTATTCCATCGAAATCAACAGCCTCCCAATATGCAGTTTGAATATCTGCTAAATTGTATCTTTCTCTTATTGAATTTGTTGCTCCACTATAAGCATTCTCCATAGCAGTAAGAATATATGCAACATTTGCACTTTTACTGTTAGTAAAGTTATTGGCAGTTTTTGTATTACCCTTTTGCTTGTATCCATCCTCTGCCCTGTCTTCAGTTTCCATTATTACTGCTTTTGGTCCGTCTATTTTGTCACCAAGCCATAAACTAACTTCCCATGCCTTCATGTTTGTGGATTTATCATCTGTGGTATATGTCTTATCCCAATTTGACAGTCCTTTAAATATTTTTGTTGCTATTTTTAATGCAGACATTTCAGCTCTTGTATAGTTATAACTTGTTTCCCCATCTCCGTATTCAGCATTAGCTTTGGTTACAACGATAGGCTTGCTCGTATCAATGTCATAAATGTCATCATAATATGTTGGCCCTTGTATTTGTTTATAACCAATGCTTGTTGGTATTGTAGCTATGTATTTCCAATCTTTGGTAATTAATCCTTCTAAGAATTTATTCATATTATCAAATATTTCTCTACCAATTTCATCGCATAACTTTGTCATGAGCAATTTATATGAGCTATAATTTGTATAATCAATACCAAATATTGCCCCTACACCTTCATTTGCATAATGCAACGCGGGATCATATTTACCATATCTAATTGCAGAACCAGAGTCTGCACAGTATACAGTACCAGCACTTACGTCTGTGCTCCATGGCGTATACGGGAACTCTGTGTCTGCATCACCAGAAAATGTTTTTTCCTTTAATATTTGTGGTAACAATCCTCCTTTTGGTGAGTATTGCCCTTTTTGTGGCATACCACTTGTTTCGTCTCCTTGCCAAGTTCCATAAGCTAATACTGTATTGTGGGCAAAGAATAAACTAATTATCCAAATAAAGCCTGTTATTATAAGCATTTTATTCAATTTTTTTAAATATTTACTTATCACTTATTCTTTCCCCTTTCTCTATCTTAAAACTTTTTTTCTTATTACATATACACCAGTTCCAACTATAGCTATTATACATATAGTTAAAGTTGTATATATTGCTACTTCACCAGTTTTTATTCCCACCAACACATTAGCATTAGAATAATCATCTTCTTCTAGCACTCTATTCCCTGGTGTTGAATCAATGTCAGTCATTCCATAATTATTAGAAGCTTCATATATTTCTGCAGTATTGCTAAACATTCCAAAACCTTCGCTATTAATATTTTTAGTTAATACCACAGTCAGTTTTTTTGTTTCTCCTGGTTTTATTATTTCGTTTGCAAGGCTTACATTGTATATTGCACCATCTCCGCCTTCATACCAATCTTTATTTAGCTCTGAACTGAACTTAAACTCTTTAGGTATATAGTCAACTATTTTCTTTGCATATCCCTCTATTGCTCCTTCATTTGTTACTTTTATTTCGTATTCTATTATCATAGATGATTGATTCACATATTTAGATTCAAAATCAGTTTTTGCAAAATTATTTTCATATTGATGTTCTTCCACTCTTTTGCCATTATTTGTCGTAATTTTCTTAACTATTTTATCCAATTTTAAATCAAATTTTGCTTTTTCTATTAAACCAAAATCTATATTATATATATTTTCTTCTTTTACTAATATATTTTCTGTAACACCCGCAATTCTAGATTTTCCTTCATATACAACAGTCTTATCTATTGCATCCGAGTTCTTAGATTCGTCAATTCCATCTTTTCTATATATTGTTGCACTATATTTTGAAGATTCATATAAAAATACTATTGTATAGTTTCCTTTATATATATCACTAAAAATATAAGTACCATCGTTTCCACTCCATACAACACAGACTTCGTTTTTTGAATTTGTTACAATATTTCCATTTTCATCTAACAATAATACTGGTACATTCTGAACCTTTGGCTCATAATCATCCTTTATTCCGTTTTTATTAGAATCTATCCACACAGTTCCAATTATTTTCTTTGTTGTTTTTGTATCGTCTTCTCCAGGGTTTGGTTTTATGTTATTCTTATCAAACATTTTTATTAAATGTGTTATAATATTAGTTTCTAATTTTCCAATTTTTTCTTGTTCTATAGTCGCTTTATTGCTTATTACTGTATCTTTGCTTAATGATTTTGCAACAACTTCAATATTAATTATTACTTGTTCTTCTCCTTTTAGCGTAAATGACTTCTGTATTGTACCATTATCGTTTACTTGTACATCTGAATCAGTTGTACCATCTGAATATATAATTTCCAATCTTTTAAATTGTACTTTTTCTGGTAATTTATCAGAAAATATATTTGATTCTAGTGTTATTGCTGATTGATTAACTATTGTAAATATATATTTAAAGTTTTCAGCAGCTGTTATTTCTGCTTTTTCTGGTATATTGCAACTTTGTGTAATCTTTATTCCTGGTTTATTAATTTCAATCGATATATCTGAAATTTTTTCTTTTTCAACATCAGCAGCCCTTACATTTCCACTTACTGTTATTTCTTTTTTATATTTTTCTCCGTCAAAATTTTTTATCAAAAATTTAATATTTAATTGTATAGGCTCATTTGAATTTATATCACCCAAATTAATACTTACTATATTATTCTTTTGACTTATATTTTCTTTTGATAATTTATTACCATTTTTATCAGTAATATCATTTATTTCTAATTCATCTGGAATTGTTAATTCCAATTTACCATTTTTTACTGTTTTGTAATAATCATTCAAAGATATTGCTACAATGTATTGAAAAGTTTTTCCCACTTCATATATATCTTCATCATTTAAGCAATCTACAAATGTTGTAAAGTGTACTCTTTTTATGTAATTTGTTACTTTATTTGATGTTACACTTTCATTTTTGTTAAACTTAATTGTTGCCTCAATCTCTACTTTTCCATCATTTATTATCAGTTCTGAACTAAGTGTTGAAAAAGTTATCTTTTTTGCAAATTCTGAATTTGCCTTAATCTTCCCAATATCAATTATCAAAACATTTTTTGTTTCTGTAATGTTTTCATCAAATTCGATCCCCTCTGCTTCCATCTCTTTTATCATTTTTTCATACTCTTCTATTTGTTTCTTTTGTTCTTCCATAGCTTCTCTATATTGTCTCAAATTTTCTTTCTGTTCTTGTTTTTGCTCTTCTGTTAAATCTGGATTATTATCTATATCTTCTTCTGTAAGTTCTGGCTCTTCAAGTATTTCAAACTTTTGACGAGGCATTATTGTTTTTATTCTATATGAATCTCCTTCTTGAGGAATAAATTCTACGTTTTCCGGAATATTTATATTTATAGTTGCATCTTCAGCATCTATCGTTCCAAAATTTTTTATAGATATAGTATAATCTAGACTTTCCCCTGCTTTTATTTCTTTTCCATCATCTAATTTTGGTATTATTTTAGCTTCCAATGTAGCCATTTTGCCTGTATTTATGCCTATTTTAGTAGCAAAAGTCTTATCATCAATTATCACAGTTTCTTTATTGTTTTTAAAATATACTCCATATGTTTCATATGCTGTATTATTGTAATCTAAATTTGCCGGTACTGTTGCAGTATAAGTAAATTTAAATGTATCACCCATTTCCATTGAGTAATCCTTTAATACAATCATATATGATTTTATAGTAGCGTAGTCTGTTATTTCTTTCTCCCATAAATTATTAGCATTTGTTAAATCTGTTGTAGCATCACCATTTGTAGAATAATATATTTGAACATTTTCTTCAGGAATACCAGTTATTGTGATTTTTGATGATAACGGAATATCTATTGTTGTACCCATATTTAGCATAGTTGCAATATCCTTATTGTCTTTAAACATCGTTCTTCCTAATACAACCACTTCTTCTAAAGAGTTTTCATAATTATTTATAACATTCATTTCAAATGTTAATTCTTTTTCACTAGATTTAGCTGATATTAATGCCTCTTTTGGTTCTCCATTTATAACCTCTAGCTTTTCCTCTCCATTGTAGCCTTTCATACCATTTGTTGTAACTACTCCTGTTGGGGCTATAAGTTTTAAATTTGTATTATTGCTCGCCTCTGTTTTATTTTCATCGTCATTTTCAGTAAAAACATCTATTTGTGCGTTTGTAGTTGGTGTCAATTTGTTTAATGTTATATCTGTTGTTATTACAACTGTGGTTCCCTGTGCTGATGGATTATTATATCTTGTTTGACTTCCATTTAATGCAGTCTCAATAACTTTTGTTCCATCTTCATTTGTATGTACACTAATATTTTCTAATTTTAATTCTTCGTCAAAAAATATTCTTGCACTTTTTATATTTATTTCTTCTATACCTTGTGGCAAATTAACTTTTATTTTTGGGTTAGTATACATTAAATCATCTGCCCCATCATTTTCCAAAGTTATTTTTAATTCGATATTATCATTTTTCTCAACAGTTGATAATCTATCATTATTTGTTGTTATGTTTACCTTTTGTGTAGGCTCTTTTAACTGTGTTATATTATCTATGCTTTGATTTACTATATTTATATCCGAATTCTTAGCAACAACATTTAATGAAGATTTTAAGTTTGTAAATTCTTTAATTTCTTCTATGCTGTAATCATTATCTTTTGCTATTGCTTTTGTAATTTCAAAATTTAAGCTGCCTTCAGTTTGTGGTTTTGATGTTTCCAATACAATGTTTTCAGTTTTAAATGATGCCAAGTCAATTTTAATTTCATCTTGTTCTGCTTTTGTATCTTTGTCAATTGTATTTAAAAGTGTTCCATCTTTAGATTGAATTTCAATCTTGCCATCTGCTCCAAGTATGTTTGTAAATTCTTGTTTTGATATTTTTAATTCTTTATTATAAGTATTTGCTTTATATTCTTGTTCTTTACTCGTTGTAAACTTATCATCATTTTGCGAGATTGTAAAAGAATCTATTAAATTTGAATATGCAATATTTAATGTATATTTATTTGCAATTTCCGTTTCTCTTTTATTCTCCTCATCAGTAACTTTGTTGTTATACATGTAACCTTTATATATGTCCTCATTTGTTGGATTTTCAATTATAACTTCTGCAATTTCTCCTAGTTTTTCTTTTTGTTCTTTTTCAACTATTGCCTTGGCTTTTACTGTAATATCTTTATTGCTATATAATGCAAGTTCAGAATCTAGTTGGTAATTTAATTTTACCGATTTGTCTTTTATGTTTTCATAAACTTTGGCTGAATAAATATATGTAACTATATATTCTTGTGGTTTATTCTTTTGCCATTTTATCTTACCATTCTCTACCTCATTCTTGTCCTCTATTGTTAATTTACCAGTATTTTCATCATAAGTAACACCATTTTTATTAATTTCTTCTGTTGTTTCTTCTGTAGAATTTATTACCGTAACTTTTTCTGGGTATTCTCCTGCAATTTGTGGAGTATTAATATTAATTTTTGTATTTTTTACAGGCAATACATCATCTTTTACATTTGATGTTATTTTTCCTTGAACAATTAAATTGCTTTCATTTTCTGTTGCATATGGAATATATTTTGTTACTTCATAATTTAAATTTGCTTCTATATTTTTTGCCACCCACTCTGTGTGAATAACTATTTCTTGTTCAACTTTAGTTTCTTTCAAGTTTGTATTAACGAATGTACATGTAAGTTTTATGTGATTATCCTTGTTAAAATTATCTTCGCTTACTTCTTCTTTATTTATTGGGGTAATTATTATTTGTTCAGCAATTTTCTCTTTGCTGGTCATTTGACCAAAGGTTATCTTTTTATTTCTTGCATCAAAGTTTTGCACTTTCTCAGATTTTTTTACTTGAGATATTTCAAAATTTGTATTCGATAAGTCTATTGTTGCCTCTTTTATATACCCATCTTTTTTCAAAGATAGTGCAATGTTTATTTTTGCATCACTTTTATTCTGGTCTATTATTGCGCTATGTTTTCCATTTTCATATTGCACATCAAAATTGACACTGCCATCTTTTGATGTAGTGTTTTGGCTTTCCAATTCATTTTCACTTAAAAATAATTCCGCAGAATAGCTTACTACCGGCCATGAAATTGCACTTAAGATAATTACAACTAGCATTGCGGCTATAAGCTTTGATAATCTTGCTTGCATTTTGTTCCCCCTATTTTCCTTGAATTATTTATATTTATTATTACATTTTTAATTTAGGTTTTGCAATGGGTATTTTTTCCTTACTATTAATGTAACTAAAATTCGCTTGCGGAAGGGGTTATAAGCACTTTTATTAAATTTTTATTACATTTTTTTAATGTACTATTTTTCATATAGAATTTTACATGAATGTACTATGTCGAATTTATGCTTATTTTTCAATACTTTGCCGTTTTTTCAGATTTTATGTAATTCTTATTTATTTTCTTGTTCTACTGATTTCCCTAAGAATTTTATATTATTTTATTTTTTTTATTTCGGAATATATTGGAGATAATTTCATATAATATAGTAAAGACTACAAATTTTACAAATACTAAAATTATTTTAGAAATTTATTGACAAGTATGTATATAAGTTGTATAATAAAAAAGGTTCACATATCGCGGGATGGAGCAGTTGGCAGCTCGTTGGGCTCATAACCCAAAGGTCGGTAGTTCGAGTCTATCTCCCGCAACCAGTAATAGCAAGCTTTTGAGGGCTTGCTAATTTTTTTATATATTAAGAAAAGTGACGAAAAAGTGACGGAAATATTTAAACCTTAATTTTGAGCTATATATATGAATATATATTCCATTCACAAAAATGATAAAAAAGCAACAGATTAGTTGCTTTCATATTAATTATACAATTTTAGTACTAAGAATAGAATCCATTTTATTTGCAACATCTTTAAATTCTGTATCAAAGAAGTGACTATATGTGTTATGAGTAACAGTAACACTTGAATGTCCTGCTCTTTTACTTATTATTTGTGCTTGTATCCCACTTGATATTTGTAGTGAAATAGATGTATGTCTTAATCCATGAAAAGTTATTCTTTTTAAGTTATATTTTTTTATTATTCTATCTAATATCTGTGAAGGCGTGTCTGGGTGCATATTTCCACCATACATATTAGTAAAAACTCTATTGCTATTTTCCCACTTATCTCCCAATCTCATTTTGCTTTGTAATTGCTCTTTTTTGTATCTGCGTAATAAGTCTAGGGTTGTATTAGAAATATAAATTAATCTATTGCTAGTGTCTGTTTTTGTACTTTTTTCAAATATGCCATATTCTTTCACATATTGAGTTGTTTTATTTATCTTTATAGTTGATTCTTTAAAGTCTATATCTTCCCATGTTAAACCGGTTAATTCCCCTCTCCTTGCTCCGCTATCTAAAGCAAGCATAATTAAAGCTTGATACTTTATAGGCTCATTTTTTATTACTTTAATTAAAATGTCAACTTCTTCGGGCGAATAACATTCAATTTCTTTTCTTTTTACTTTAGGTTTCTCAATATGTTCATTTGGATTATTCAATATATAGCCCCAAACTACAGCTTTATTTAAAGCTGTAGAAATTATAGTGTAATGGTGTTGTATTGTTTTATCCGAATAATTTGTAGTAGTTCTCAATTCATTATAAAATTCTTCTAATACCTTAACATTTAAATCTAATAAATGAATATGTCCTATATTCTTATTTATATTTTCAACCCAGTGTTCATTTGCCACATATGTTTTGGGAGACCATATCGGCTTTGAATATTCTAACCATTCCTTAAAAAGTTGCTCTACTGTAATCTTATTTTTATTTATATATGTTCTATTTTTTATACTCAATTTTAATTCATTTTCTCTTATTACAGCGTCCTTTTTCCCGCCATAAAAAGTTTCTGTATGTCTTATTCTTTTATTTCCATTGTAGCCTAACGGTACATCTATTTTATATTTTTTATTTCTTATTATCTCCTTTACCGCCATCTTTTTTCCTCCTTTTATATTCTTCTTTGAAATTTTTATCTGACAAATCTAGAAATTTTAATACTTCACTTTCCGAAATTATACCCTTTCTTAGCTTCTCCATTTTATCTTGATATTTCTCACAAAAATCATCAAGAATATCTCTATCTGAGCGATTTCCATAATATTCGTAACGATTTCTTAGCATATTTGATATTTTATTATATTTACTTCTTATTGGATTAGTTTTCCTTTTTTCTATATAAGAAGCATTTGTACAATAATCATAACAACTCTTATGTGGATTTTGATAACTTGCATATGGGCAATATTTGTTACTATTTTTATTCAAAAAATATTTATAACAGTTTCTACATTTTCTTATAAAAAAAACATGTGAGAACACTTCAAATATTGATACCACTATTAAGTCAATAATATCTGTACATATATAATCTTTGGTTACTTCTATATTTTTTATATTATTTAACATTAATTTTAATTTATTTTCCATATCTAAATTTACATTATCTGTTTCAGTATAATAATTTGACACATAAATATTTCCTTGCGGGAATTTTTGCAATTTTAAGATATCTCTAATAAAAGCAAGAAATACCTTATTATTACATAATTCTTTATTGATAATGCATTTGCTTAAAAATTCATTTATGAGTTTTAATTTTGATAAAATATCCTTATCAAAATTCAAGTTTTCACAATTTAAAATATAAAAAGCAAAATTTCCAAGTGGTAACATCTGCTTGATTTCTATTCCATTAATTGTATCTGGAAAAGAATAATACTTCTCTGCATTCTTAAAAATAGAATTTATATAGTTATCATTTGTTTCTAATGTTTCAAACTCACACTCTTTGTGTAGTCTGTATAGTATGTCTTCTCCCATATTTTCTCCTTTGTATGTTTTATTTTTTTATTTGCGTAAACATACAATACCATTATACAACAACAACATTTAAATGTAAACATCACTACAATATATTTTTGTATGTTTATTTTTTCTTTTTTTCTGAAATTAAAAATGCTTACTATTGTTGTTGTCTTGTTTTAAGATATAGCAAAAGGAGGTCATGAAATGAAAAAAAATAATCAAGATATTCGAGAAAAAATTCTTAAGAGTCATTTGAAATATTGGCAAATAGCAGAACAATTAAATATAAATGACGGCAATTTTTCGAGAATGTTACGAAAAGAATTACCAAAAGAAGCTAAAGAAAAAATTAATAATATTATTGAAACTATAAGGAGGAAAGAAAAAAATGTCATTTAAACAAATTGTAAACATTAAAGAATTAAGTAAGTATTTATGTTGTAGCGTTTCCAAAATAAGAAAAATGATTTATGAAAACTCAATACCTTACTTTCGTATTGGTAATAGGTATATGTTTGACATCTCTACTATCAATATATGGATTACAGAATTGCATAAAGATATTGATAAATTCAATAATAATTTTCCTATATAATCTATGAATGAAATACAAAGAGTAAAGGAATCGGCAGATATATTAAAAGTAGCACAATATTTTCATTTAAACTTAAATAAATCGAATAAATGTATCTGTCCTTTCCACTTAGAAAAAAACCCGAGTTTTTCAATATCTGAAAAAAAACAAATCTGGAAATGTTTCGGCTGTGGTAAAGGTGGAGATGTAATATCCCTTGTATCAGAATTATTGCACATTAATGCCTATGAAGCAGCTAAGCAAATAAATAGCATATGTAATCTAGGTATAAATTTTAATAGCACTAGTAAATTGACAGCTAGAGAAATACGTACCAATAAGTCTAATCAAAGTTTAATTAATCAATTTATGAAATGGGAACTTAATACTTTTAAGCTTTTATGTGACTATTTGCACATATTAGAGCAATGGGAAGAAAAATATCGTCCTACAAAATACGATGAAGAATTCAACGAATTATATATTAAAGCGCTACAAGAAAAAGATAAAGTCCTATATTATACTGACATTTTTATATATGGTACAGATGATGATAAAATATGGTTTTATACAAATGAAAAAAACTATATTAACCAAATAATTTTTACTATAAAAAAAGGAGAAAAAAATAATGAATAATTTATTGCTAAGTAAACTAAAAGAGGCAAACTTTATTCCGTTTGAGATTGAGAATCTTTCAATGGAAGACCTATTAAATGAAAATACATTTGATTATCTTTTAACAATAGACAATGAAACCAAAAGATTAGATATAATAAATAAATTAAAAATGCGAGCAAAAAAGCTGGAATGTTTACCTAAATTGCAAAAAAAACTTGCTTTTCTTGACATCAATACAGATAAATCCGAAAAATTAAGTCATAATGAAGTTGCTGATAAATTGCTAGATGAAAACAATATTGTAATATATGATAACAGGTTATATATATATGAGAATGGAGTCTATACCGAAGATAAAAAAATTGTTGAAAAAAAGATTATAAACATTATACCAAAAGCAAGCTCATTTTTTAGAAATGAAGTTTATAAGAACTTGGAATTAAAAGCTACTAATAAAATTTTTGATAAAGAAAGTGAAATAATTAACTTTAAAAATGGTTTATATAATCTCAAAAGTAAACAGCTATATGCTCATACTCCCGAATTTTTTTCTATGAATCAAGTTGATGTTAATTATATTGCAAATCCACAAAAGATAATTGCAGTAGATGATTTTCTTGATAAAATTAGTTCTTATAAAAAGGAAAGAAAAAATGCTATATTAGAAATGATTGGATATTCTATGACAACAAGTGTAAAATTGCAAAAAGCCTTTATTTTATATGGAGAAACTGCTAGAAATGGAAAATCCACTTTATCAAATGTCATACAAGCACTAATTGGAAAAGATAATGTTTCAAACATCTCATTAAAAGATATGGCAAGAAATGCTTTTGCAACATTCCAAATTCGAAATAAACTTTTAAATATTGGCTCAGAAATGTCTGACGAATTTTTAGAAGATATGAGTACTTTTAAAATGTTTGTTACAGGAGATTATTTATCTGTTGAAGAGAAATTTAAATCTAAGCAAACAATATCTCCATATGCGAAAATGCTCTTTATTGCCAATGAACTCCCAGCAGTTGCTGATAAAACAAATGGCTTTTACCGTAGGTTAGAAATTATACCACTAGAAACATCTTTTACAGATGAAGACGCAAAATCTTTTAATATTAAAGATTTGCTTACATCGGAAGCCTTAGAATATTTAGCAAATATTTCTGTCAGCGCTTACTTAAATATGGGTAATGTTTTCTCAAATTATGAAGAAAGTGACCGAGAAGTAAAAAAATACAAACTTAATGCAAATAGTGTAGTCTCATTTTTTAATGATAAAGATTCAAATTGTTTATATAGAAAAGCTGAGGTAACAGCGCAAGAATTTTACAGTGCATATAAAGATTATTGTATTGCAAATCAATACAAAGGTCTTGGAAGAAATAAATTTTACGAACAATTAGAAAAGAATAACTATGTTAAAGTTTTTTCAAAAAACAATCAAAAATATTATTCATTCAAATAGGGTGTTAGGGTATTTTTATTAATATATAAACAATAAAATATTAAATATCAAATATTTAATATAGGCTTATAAAAAAATTCCCCATTTCCCAAATTAATGAGATGGGGGGAAGTATTTTTTCTTTACTGAAAATTATGTTCCCGCAAAATTTGATTATATATAATAGACGATGAAATAGTAAAAAATAATTAATTGTTATTTTAATTATTACTTTCATCGTCTACTATTGTTAAAAGTTCATTAAAACTGCAATTTAAAGCTTTACAGAACCCTTCTAAGTATTTATAAGATATAGATTTTTTTCCACCCTTTATAGCTTTGTTCAAATTATAAAAGGATATATCCATTTTATCACAAAGCCATGATTTTGTTTTACCTTGTTCCTTTAATATTTTTTCAACATTTATAATAATCAACAGCAGTCCTCCTTTTTATGTAATAATTTTACAATAGTACACTTTCAGGTTGTAGCACTTGCAAGTGAGAGCAAATAATGCTATACTGTAGAAAAATAGAATATAAATTTATTCATTTTAATAGTATTTAAATTGTTTAAAAGGAGGTCTATATGTTAAAAATTAGCTCTAAATAATTAATAAAGGGGGAAAACATTCATGTATTGTGTAAAATGTAAGAAAGAAATAAATGAAGAGGAAGCCAAAAAATATAATAACTGTTGTGAAAATTGTTATAAAAGTACTAAGAATACCAAATCAAAGAAAAATCTAATAATATTATTTATAATATTAGCTTTAATTATACTTATAATTGCATATCAGAACTTTACAAAATCTGTAAGTTCTAATGTTATAAACTATAATGTTAATGTTGAAAAAGTAGGAATTACAACGTTAAATGATGATGATATATTTTATAAATATTTAAAAGATACTTATAAAGGGTATAAATTAATTTTTGTCAGTGTTAATTTTAAGAATAACACTCAAACTAATTATTCCGACTTATCGTATCAATTAGTAAGTTCAAATTCAAATACATATAGCAAAGTTCATTCTTATGTGACAGATAAAGAAGAATTTCTTGATAATTATTATAAGATTAATAATAAAATATTTGATGATTCAACTGATAATATATTAGGAGAAAAAAATAAAAGAGTTATTTTAGGATTTATGGTTTCAGAATCGGAATTAACAAATAATACAAGCTTTACATTAATAACTAAAAACTTTGGAATGAGTGAGAACGAAATAGAAAGTTTAAAATTTAATTCTAGTGATATTATTAAATCATCTTCTATGTTAGAATTGTACAAAGATGATGAACTTGAAAAAGCTCAACAGACAATAAGTTTAGCATATTCAACAAGTATTAACGATTGGCTAGGTTGGATGGTAACATTAGAACAAACGTATAATTATAAATATGAAGACCTTTTTGGCATTGCCTTTGCTACAATTCATGTATATGCAGAGTCAACTGATTACAGTTATGGCTGGAACGGTAGAAAAATTGATACAAATGGCAGTAAATTAGACTTTGAAAAGTCAAAAACATTTTATCCGGATATTTCGAGTGAAATTGATTATATGTCAAATGCAATTAATGAAATAAAGGATTTGTATGACAATTATAACAAATCTATTAGTAGTTTAGATAAGAGTAAACTACTTCAAATGGATAAAGACGTTAGTCATATATTGAAAATAAAAGACTATTTTAAATTGCAGTATAGTAGATAATTTTTATAATACGAAATTAAATAAAAAAACATGTAATTTTTAGACAGATTTTACCAAAATAAAATAATTTATAATACTAAAATTGTAATATTGGCATATGAAAATCATATGTACTTTAAAACATTCTAAGTAATAATCAATTACTACATATATTCTATTAAAATCCTTGATATTATCAAGGGTTTTATAATTTTTATATTATCTGATTATTTATAAGAATAACTCTAAAAAAAAGCTTGCGATTTAGCACAACAGATAGTGACGAAAAAGTGACGGAAGTTATAATAACTTGTAATATTTTATGATATCTTATAATAAAAATTAAGCTATTTTTATTTAGATTGTAGTACTTTGTAATACTTTATATTACTATATAAAAAACTGGTAAACGCACTCATAACCCAAAGGTCGGTAGTTCGAGTCTATCTCCCGCAACCAAATATAGCAAACTCTAAAGAGTTTGCTAATTTTTTTACTTTGAAGTTGTTCATTCTATTATTTTAGTTAAAAAAATTTCCACCAGCATAGCTGGTGGTTTTTCCTTTACGCCAAAAAGGCTTCTCTACTGGCCTCCACTGAAGTGACCTTTGCGGCTGACTTTTGCAACCGTCAGTCGCTACCCCTTAAAGGTGTCTATTTCTTCTATTGTCATTTGATCACTTATTAGTCTTTTCGGTAGCAAGTTTTTCATAAATTATTGCTAATCCTCTCATTTTGCCATTTATTTTTGGAATATATACTCTTTTAGCTGGAGCAGGAATATATTTCATGCTTTGCACTTTTGATGTTAAATTTCTGATATTTTCATTCAAATTTACTTCGTAATCTGCTTTTGTAACTCCATCTATTCCACTCGCTTTGTTTGCTTTCAGTTCTTTATGACATATCATTAATAGTTCTTCATCAATTAAATGATATACAGATGTAAAACCTTCTTTTGGTCGTTCTTTTGACATTTGTGCTATTCTTGCTAATTTTGTTTCCACTGTTGTAAACATTAGTTGTTTCCTTTCTTCTGCCTCTGAGTGTAGACAATGTTTCTTTTAAGCAAGAGTTATATTACGTAAGCTCCTTCTCTCCTCTATTCTTATTATTCCTAGCATCAACAATAGTCGAGTAAAATTAGGTATCACTACCTAAAATCCTCACAGAATCCGTGCATGCGTCTTTTTCGCACACGGCTCTTCATAATAATAATATACTTCACTTATCTATCTCGAATTGTCACATATATGCGTGGTCTGACTAACGGATATTTTTCCTCCAAATATTTGAACTTTTCCCATGAACAACTTTTCCTTTGACTCCTTCTATTTAACCACTTGAATATTATTTTTCTTATTTCTTCTTTATATGCTTTTAACATTCTGTAGTTATCTTCTATTCCAAAGTATCTATAATGCCCTTGTAATTTTATATTTGTTTTATCAATTAAGTCTTTTACTCTTAAATGCCTATTGTTCTTGCACCATTCATTATATTCTTTTATTTTACTAATATATTTCTTTCTGCTTGTTTTCTTCTTTACATTAAATTTTCCGTTTCTGTTTTTCCCACAGTAGAATGTAAATCCAAGAAAATCAAAAGTTTCTGGTCTTTCTCCTTTTCTTCTTTCTTGTGCAAATCGTCCAAATTCTATTAATCTCGTTTTATTCGGCTCTAGCTGTAAATTAAATTTTGCTAATCGTTCAGGTAGTAATTTATTAAAGAATAATTCAGCTACATCTTTATATTGAAATCTACATACATAATCGTCAGCATAAATCGTTATATGTGCTTCTCCTCTTACATTTGGTTTAACTTTCTTTTCAAACCATAATGCTAATACATAATGCATATAAATGTTTGCTAACACTGGACTTAATATTGACCCGTTGTGGTGTTCCAACTTCTGTCTTACTATATATTCCATTTTCTACTACTCCTGCCTTTAGAAACCTCTTTACCAGTTTCAATATATTTTGGTCTTGTATATGTTGCTCTAAGCACCTCATTAACCAGTTATGGTCTACATTATTAAAGAAACCTTTTATGTCTACATCAACTATATATCCTACTTTTCTTCTTTCTATATTATCTGATAGCTGTTTTATTGCTGTATGACATCCTTTATTAGGTCTAAACCCATTCATGCATTCCAAGAATTTTGACTCGTATATTGCTTCTATTATTTTCTTTAATGCTAGTTGTACTATTTTATCTTCATATATTGCTATCCCTAATGGTCTTGTTTTCCCATTTGCTTTTGGTATATTTACTCTTTTAGCAGGTACTAGAATAAATGATTTATTCTTTAGTCTGTTTGCTAAATCTTTAATGTTATTCTCTAAGTTTTCTGCATATTCTTTCTTTGTTACTTTATCTATTCCTGTTGCTTTATTACCATCTAACTCTTTATGGCACATCATAAGCATATCTTCATTTATTAAATGATATATCGATGTGAACTTTTCTTTTGGATTATCCTTTGATATTTCCGTTATTCTTAATAATTTCGTTTTCACTATTTCATATTTTGTTTCCAAAATTAACCTCCTATCCCTGTGTATAGATAATGTTTCCTTATTAAGAGCTATATTATGTAGTCGCCTTCTCTCCGTCAATCTTATTATTATTGACATCATAAATACTATTCGACTATCCGACTCCCTGTAACTCATTTGATATTCTTCATTTTATAGTTGAATTATCATACTCCATTAATGAGAAATTACAGGGTCTCCCTAGTTAACATATATTCATTGTATAGCATGATTAGGTCTTTGACCCCGCAGACGTATTGCATATCTCGCTATTATCGTTATGCAACATATTGTTTTCCAGACCATAGACATTGTCAACCGTCTAAACTTCACAAAATTTCGTGGCTCAATACTAACCCTACTACCTACCTGATTTGAATATTCTATAATTTTATAAAAAATCGCATAATCATATGCTTCCTAAATAAAAATAGTTAGCTTTATTTCGCATATAAAACTAACTATTTTTACAAAATTAGAACTTCATAGCCAAACGCACAGGAAATTTGAGATTTTTTAAGATATCCATTTGGCCAATATTGAATCTAATGCAATATCCGCCTTTGAAGCTACCAGTGTTGGCAGTAGACGTCCAGTACGTATCTTTTAATCCATACTCACTATAGTTCGAAATTGTTATGCCTAATTGTCCTGCAAATGACATCCATTCATTTTTTGTTGGATTGCCCCATCTTCCTGAGGTTATTTTTTTAGCATCAGCCAATGTATATTCTGCACTATTATTATAATCGCTTAGTGCCATTACATAAAACCTTAACAAGCCTGAAATAGGTCCAGTCAAAACATCTTTTGTTCCAAATGGTCCATTATAACTAGATTGACTTATATAATAATCATTAGTCTTCAAATCTTCGGAATATTTATTAATCGTATAATCTTTAAATTGGCCTGTACCCCAAGTGCCACTTCCACCAATTTTAAAATCTTCAAATATTATTCCATCTGGAGTTCCATCTCCATCTGTATCTGCATAATAACCTACTCCCGAATTTCCTGTAAAGATTGGATTTTTTATTGTTGCTGTATATATTGCTGTTTTCTCATTATAATTTGTAGTTGCTGCACTCTTCACAGTTATTGTAGCTATTCCAGTAGCTATTCCTACTGGTTTAACAGTAATTGTGTTTCCATTAATACTTGCTGTTGCCACATTTGTATTTGATGAAGTAACACTTAAAGTACCAGTATTGCCACTCACTGTAAAAGTTAAATTTTTTGAATTTTCAGATGTTCCACTTGTTGCTGATAATGTTAATGTTCCTGCTGCTTTGTTTACTTTTACAGTCTGTGTTGTACTTTGCGTTTTATATCCTGCTTTACTTGCTCTTACTGTTACTGTGAATGATGATGTATTTGTTATTGTTGGCATTGTTGTACTATATGTTTTTCCATCTGTTGAGTATTCTATTTTTGCATCACTTGGTGTTACTGTTACTTTTGTTATTGCATTATGAGCTTTTCCATCATACGTTCCTGTGTATGGCGTTGCACTTAAGCTTATTGTTCCATTATTTACGGTTGCTGTATATGTTGCAGATTTTGCATTATAATTTGTTGTTGCTGCACTCGTTACTGTTATTGTTGCTTTTCCTGCAGTTGTTCCTGGTTTTACAGTTACTGTATTTCCACTTATACTTGCAGTTGCAATATTGGTGTTTGATGAAGCTACGCTTAGAGTTCCCTTATTACCACTTGCAGTAAATGTTGCATTCGTAGGATATGTTAACGTTCCACTTGTTGCTGATAATGTTAATGTTCCTGCAGCCTTATTTACTTTTACTGTTTCTGTTTTTATTTGTGTTTTATATCCTGCCTTACTTGCTTTCACTGTTACTGTAAATGATGACGTATTTGTAATTGTTG
>ERZ825324.150-NODE-150-length-95806-cov-7.952596_pt1 | contig 95806 bp, 102 predicted proteins | sample MGYA00519859_ERZ825324 | MGnify/ENA primary metagenome ERZ825324 (study PRJEB31778, sample SAMEA3449198) | human gut metagenome | biome: human gut; feature: human-associated habitat; material: faeces | place: United Kingdom | collected 2010/2012 ...
GAAAATCTGCACGCAGATTGCGTGCAAAGCCGTCAGGCGGGCTTTGTGCGGTGTTTCCCTAAGGAAACAGTGCACACGTTCACCTTAAAGAAAGGAATCACAACACTATGTCAAATAAAGTCAAAGTCGTGATCTGCGGCAAGGATTTCACTTTGCAGACCGCAGAATCCTCCAACTATGTCTTCGGTCTGGCACGCACGCTGGAATCCCGCATCACGGAAATTACCGATGCCAACAGCAGTGCCTCTCCGTTTACCGCGGCAATTATGGTCGGGCTGGCAACACTGGACGACCTGAACAAGGCAAATGCCAAGCTGGACAGCATTCGGGATCAGTCCAAGGAATATGTGGACGAAGCCGGAAAGACCCGTCTGGAACGGGACGCTGCCATGCAGCAGGCGGAAGCCCTAAAATCCCGTATTGCAGAACTGGAACGGGAACTCCGTGAGAAAGACGCCAAATGAGAACACCTGAAATTTTAGCACCTGCCGGCTCGGAAGATGCCTTACTGGCGGCTCTGCGGTGCGGTGCCGACGCGGTCTATGTGGGCGGAAAACAATTCTCCGCACGACAGAACGCCGCCAACTTTGATCTGCCCCAATTACAGCGGGCAGCGGAACTCTGCCACCTCTACGGGGCAAAGCTGTACCTGACAGTCAACACGCTGGTATTTGCACCGGAGTTCCCTGCACTGGTACAGTTTCTGGAAGCGGCAATCCGGCTGGGCGTAGATGCATTTCTGGTACAGGATTTCGGACTGCTGGAACTGATCCGGCAGATCTCTCCTGACGTACCCATTCACGCTTCCACGCAGATGACCATTCACACGCCGGAGGGTGCCCTCTGGGCAAAGGAGCACGGCATTTCCAGAGTCGTGGTTTCCCGCGAGCTCTCCCGCAAAGAAATTGCCGCGATCTGTAAAACCGGCATCGAAGTGGAAACCTTTGTCCACGGTGCCCTCTGCATGAGCGTATCGGGACAGTGCGGACTGTCCGCCATGATCGGTTCCCGCAGTGCTAACCGCGGCAGATGTGCACAGGCATGCCGGCTGCCCTTTTCTGCAAAGGGTGATAAAAACGGCTGTGCCCTCTCTCTGAAAGACCTCTGTCTGGTGCCTTACGTGGCAGAACTGGCAGAGAACGGCGTGGCATCGCTGAAAATCGAGGGCAGATGCAAACGGCCGGAATACGTTGCCGCCGCAGTCACTGCATTAGTGCAGGCACGTGCCGGAGAAACGCCGGATCTGGACACCCTGCGGGCAGTATTCTCCCGCAGCGGATTCACAGACGGCTATTATACCGGCAAACGGCAGCAGATGTTCGGCACCCGCCAAAAGGACGATGTGCTCCAGGGGCAGAAAGTCCTGCCCCAGCTGGCACAGCTATACCAGAAGCCCACACCGCAGGTTCCGCTGGACATGCATGTCACTGTACAGACCGGTCAGCCGGCAGTGCTGAAACTGCGGGACGGCGACGGTATTTCCGTTTCTGTTTCCGGTGATGTGGTACAACCGGCACGCACGAAAGCAACCGATCTGCCCCAGTTGGAACGACAGCTGGGAAAGCTGGGCGGCACGCTCTATACCCTGTCCGGTTTGCAGGCAGACTGCGATGGAACCGGCATGCTCCCCGCTTCGGCGTGGAACGCTCTGCGGCGGGAGGGCATTGTTCAAATGAACGCCGCCAGAATCGCTGCGAATACGCCAAAGTATACCATGCGGCACATCACTCTGCCCGCACTCCAAACAGCCGGACAACACACCATACAATACCGCATCATCCAGAAGCAGTGGGACAGCCAGTCAGCCACACTGCTGAAGCAGCCTGACGTGGAGGCACTGCTGCTGCCGGCGGATACGGTTTCCGATGCTGTGCCGGCAGTCTGTCGGGAACGAATTTTCCTGACGCTGCCGCGGTTTTGTGCAGACGAAGCCAAAGTGCGTCTATGGCTGGAACAAGCCAAAGCTCTGGGATTCTCTCACGTGGTCTGTGAAAATGTTTCCCATATCCGGCTGTGCCGGTCACTGGGGCTGACGCTTCACGGCGGCATGGGACTGAATGCGGCAAATCCGTCCTGTCTGTCTTTTTTGCAGCGGGAATCCTTGCAGGACGTGATCCTCTCACCAGAACTGACCATTGCCCAGAGCCGGCACTGCACCGGACTGCCCGCAGGAGCGTATGCCTACGGGTTCCAGCCGGTCATGACCATGCGGAACTGTCCCGTACAGGCAGAAGCAGGCTGCCGGAACTGCACCCATGGTCTGACAGACCGCACCGGCAGAACTTTTCCGGTATACTGCCACAAGGCAGCCGGTATCACAACGATGTACAACGCCGTTCCCACGTGGATGGCGGACAAGCAGGAACAGCTGTCACACAGCAGCTTTCTGGTGCTGGACTGTACCCTGCAGCCCGATGCCTGTTCCGTGCTCCGTGCCTACCAGAACGACGAACCCACAAAAGAAGCAATGACACGGGGACTGTTTTTCCGTGGTGTTGAATAGGAGGCTTTTATGTATATTTCTGTTCAGAAGCTGCGTCCGCACGCCCAGATTCCCAAGCGTGCCACCGCACAAAGTGCCGGCTATGATCTGTACGCCCTACCGGAGGAACCGCTGACCATTCAGCCGCAGGAGATCTGCAAGGTGCCTACCGGCATCGCTGTGGCTCCGTCCCGTCCGGACGTTGCCCTGTGCATCTTCCCTCGCTCCGGACTTTCCACCAAGCACGGCATCACGCTGATCAACAGTGTTGGGCTGGTGGACAGCGACTATCGGGGTGAACTGCTGATCCCGCTGATCAACCACGGCTCGGAACCCTTTACCGTAGAAGCAGGCATGCGGATCGCACAGCTGGTCGTGCTTCCGATCCTGACACCGGAACTGAAGGAAGTCACTCGTCTGGACACCACCGAACGGGGTGCCGGCGGCTTCGGTGCAAGCGGACTGTCATAATTTCAGAAAGGAGGACTTCAGAAGCCCTATGAAAAAGTTTCTTGTGTATCTCTGTTCCATTGTGGTCGCCGTGATTCTCGGCGGTGTCATCGGCAATCTCTGTGTGGGGATCGCTCCCCTGAGCTGGCTGGACTACGCCCCGCCGCTGCACCTCAAAACTCACGAGTGGAATCTGTATGTGGCAGACCTGACCTTCGGCATTCAGTCGAAATTTAACATCGCCCAGCTGCTGCTGACGATCATTGCCTGCTTTGTCGCTCCCAAAATCGAGCCTTTGATCGGCAAAAAGAAATAAGGCAATACCGCATAAAGAGCGTCTGGCGACTTTGTGCAGTATTGCCATAAGACAGCATTGGTTTGACTGTTTGGTACATTTGCTGTAATTTTTACATCGTTTTTCGTTTGATTTTCACAAAATGATAGAATTTCGATTTCGCAGAAAATTCTGAAAAAAATGATTGCCACCCCGCTTTTTTCGTGGTATAATAGAATACGGTAACACCGCACAAACTGAAGGCAATACCGCACAAAGAGCGTCTGGCGACTTTGCACGCCATCTGCTTGCAAAGTTTTCGTCATATTTCACAAAAAATTTGACGACGCATCTGTCGCACAAGCTTTGTGCGGTATTGCCTGAAATTTCAAAAGCAGTATTCATAAAAAGAAACAAGTATACATATTTATGAATACAGATTCTTCACTGCACCGGTCTTCGGCGGCAGTGTTCTCTTTTCTCCGGAAAGAGGCGAATTGGCAGGCTTTTTTTACCACGGGGCAAGATGCGGCTGGACACGCATCAAAAGGAGCACACAATGTTTACAAAAGATATTGGTATTGATCTTGGAACAGCAAACACCCTTGTCTACCTGCGTGGCAAGGGGATTATTATCAGAGAGCCGTCTGTCGTGGCAGTCAATACCCACACAGACCGTGCAAAATATGTCGGCAAAGAGGCAAAGGAAGTCATCGGACGCACCCCCGGCTCGATCGTTGCCGTTCGTCCGCTGAAAGACGGTGTCATTGCGGACTTTGAAACCACAACCATTTTATTGCAGGAATTTATCCGGAAAGCCATGCGGGGCAAAATGTTCGCCCGTGCCAGAGTGATTATCTGCATTCCCTCCGGTGTCACGGCAGTGGAACGCCGTGCAGTGCGGGAAGCCGCAGATCAGGCTGGGGCGAAACCGGTTCTGATCGTAGAAGAACCGATGGCGGCGGCGATCGGTGCAGGACTGCCTACCACCGAGCCTATCGGCTGTATGGTGGTGGACATCGGCGGCGGCACTTCTGAAGTGGCTGTCATTGCACTGGGCGGTATTGTCGTTTCCCAGAGCGTCCGCTGTGCCGGCGATGAGTTTGATGCAGCGATCATCAACTTTATCAAAAAGCGATACAACCTGCTCATCGGCGAACGGACTGCCGAAAGCATCAAGATGCAGATCGGTTCCGCGTATCCTGTTGACCGTGACGAGATCATGCAGATCAAGGGACGGAATCTGATGAGCGGACTGCCGGAAAATGTCAACATTTCTTCGAAAGAAGTGCGGGAGGCTCTCTCTGAACCCCTTTCCCGCATTGTCGATGCGATCAAGTGCACACTGGAACAGACACCGCCGGAACTGGCTGCGGACATCATCGACCATGGCATTACCCTGACCGGCGGCGGAGCACTGCTCCGCGGACTGGATCAGCTGATCCACAAGGAAACCGGTATGCCTGTGTTTATCGCAGAATATCCTTTGGACTGCGTGGCAGAGGGCACGGGAAAAATTCTCGAAAATCTGGACAAATACCGCGATGCCGTTTCGGACGATCCCAGAGGGTTTGAGTAATCGGTTGACAAAGGAGGCTGATAGCTATGGGCGGCTTTTTCCGCAGCAAAAAATTTCGCATCATTCTCTGCATCATTGCCCTGCTGATCGGCATGATGCTCTATGCTGTCACACAGGATGGCTATACGCTGCCGACTACCGGATTTCTGGGCAGGATCCTGAACCCGATCCGTTCGGCATCCAACAGCATTTCCACCAGTGTGCAGGACACGCTGGACGTATTCACCAAATCCAAAGCGTACCAGACTGAAAATGAGGAACTCCGTCAGCGTGTGGCAGAACTGGAAAGCCAGATGGTGGACTATGACAAGACCAAACAGGACTTGGCAGACCTGTCGGAATTCATGGGCATCAAGGAAGACCACCCCGACAACCAGTTCTCCGACCCCTGCACCATTATCGGCTATGTGGAAAACGATCCGTTCCACGGGTTTTACATCGACCGCGGCAGTGACGACGGGCTTTCCGTCTATGATCCGGTGGTCACGGCAGAAGGGCTTGTGGGCATTATTTCCGAGATCTCTGACACCTATGCCACAGTAGAAACCATCTGCTCTCCGAATCTTTCCATTGGTGCAAAGGCTTCGGACAAGTCGGAGTCCGGCATTGTGGAGGGCGATGTGACGCTGTCCTCCAACTACCGCTGCCGCATGATCTATCTGGAAAAGGATACCACCCTGAAAAGCGGCGACCTGATCACCACGTCCAACTCTGTGGGCATTTTCCCGCAGGGCTATCTCATCGGCTCTGTGGAATCCATTGAGCCGATGGACAACGGCTTGAGTTATTGTGCCGTGATCCGTCCGTCTGTCGATCTGGAAAATCTGAAAAATGTTATCGTCATCAAGGATTTCGCCGGAAAGGAGCAGCAGGATGCGGCAAAGTAAGCGAAAGTTTCTCACCCAGAAACCAGTCCGCCGTCCGAAGCTGCGGAATGTCATACGCTGGGTCTTGTATGCAGTCTGCATTTTTCTGGCTTTTGTGACCGCAAACGGCGGTGATTTTACAAAGCCGCTGCTGCTGATTCCCATTGCCCTGTGCATTTCTTCGGTTTCCGGTGCAGTCGTTTCCGGCGGCATCGGCATTCTGTGCGGGCTGCTGCTGGATATTTCCTGCGGCACGCTGGCAGGCTATCACGGCATCTTATTGTTCCTGATCTGTCTGGCAGTTTCCTGTATGTACGACCGTCTGCTGCTGCAGCGGTTCTGGAATCTGATCTGGCTGACCGCAGTGGCTGCCTTTGTGGTGACCGGTTTCGACTTCGTCTTTCAGTATGCGATCTGGGGCTATCACCAGGTTTCCCAGCTGTATCTGCACCACACGCTCCCCTGTCTGGCGTATACCGTCATCAGCAGCATGATCTGCTATCCAGTCTTTTCTCTGATTCACCGTTTCCTGCTGCCAAAGCGGCGGCGTACCATTGAGAAGAAACTAAAACCCATGGAAGAAACCGCATGATCGCACAGGCATTCTCTCCGGAAAGGAGCATTTTCTATGAAACACACGGCATTCAGCTATGTCAAGCTCACCCTCGCCAGCATGCTGGTTCTTCTGGCAGGCTGTGCCTGTGCATGGCGGCTGATGAAAATCCAGATCGTGGAAAGCGACACCTATACGGCAAAGCGTATCTCCACCCAGAAATACACCCAGACGATCAGTGCCACCCGCGGCGAGATCGTGGATTCTTCCGGCAAAGCCATTATCGAAAACAAGGTTGGCTACAATGTCATTATTGAGCCGGACACCTTTCCCGAGGACAACGCCAAGGGCAATCAGGTACTGCTCTCGCTGACCAGTATTTTAGACGAAAACAGCGTGGAGTGGAGCACTTCCCTGCCGATTTCCGATACCCAGCCGTACACATTCACCGACGATGAAAACGCCGTCAGCAAGCTGAAAGAAAATCTGAAAATGAACGTCTATGCCACCGCAGACAACTGCATGGACAAGCTGAAATCGGACTACGACATTGATGACAGCTACACACCGGAACAGCAGCGGATCCTCGCCGGAATCCGGTATGAAATGCAGCTGCGGGGCTTTTCTCTCAGCAATCGTTTTACACTGGCAGAAGACGTGCCGCTGAATGTAGTCACAGAACTGAAAGAACGTGGTGTTACGCTCCCCGGCATGGACATCGTCGAGGAAGCACTTCGTTCCGTTGCACAGGGTGATGTGGTGCCCCACGAGATCGGTACGGTTGGACCGATCTATGCGGAGGAATACGAAAAGCTGAAATCCGAGGGCTACGCTCTGGACGACACCGTGGGCAAAAGCGGTATCGAACGTGCCATGGAAAGCACGCTCCGCGGTACAGACGGTATCAAGGAGATCACCGTGGAAAACGGTGTAGTGGTTTCCTCGGACATGAAAACACCGGTGGAAGCCGGAAAAACCGTACAGCTGACTGTCAACAGCGATTACCAGCGGGAATTGCAGAACATTCTGGACGGCTTTATCAACAACTTCGACAGCCTGCGGGATTCCAAAACCGAACAGCTGGGGCTGAAAAAGATTTCCTGCGGGGCAATCGTAGTGCTGGACGCGAAAACTGCCGGCGTGCTGGGCATGGTAACTGCTCCCACTTATAATCTGGAAGACTATAAGGTGGACTATGAAGCCATTCTCAATGCGGAAAACACGCCGCTGGTCAACCGTGCCACAGACGGTCTGTACCGTCCGGGTTCCACGTTCAAGACCATTACGGCAACGGCAGGTCTGAACGAACAGATCATCACCGGAAACAGCACCTATTTTTGCGGTCATACCTATCATTTCAAGGATCATGACTACAACTGTACCGGTTCTCACGGCGACATTGCCGTGACACAGGCACTGCGGGTTTCCTGCAATATCTTCTTCTATAAGTTGTCCGAAGAACTGACCATTGACCGCATCTCCGAATATGCCACCAAGTTTGGTCTGGGACAGTCCACCGGACTGGAAACCGGCGATGCTGCCGGTCATCTGTCCAATCAGGAAACCTTTGCAGAACTGGGTGCCGACTGGACTGTCGGTCAGGTGTTGCAGAGTGCGATCGGTCAGGGCGAATGGGCAGTCACACCTCTGCAAATGGCAAATGTGGCATGCACCATTGCCAACAACGGTACCCGCTATGAACCGCATCTGGTAGACAGCATCTGGGACTACAGCCACACCACTAAGCTGGAACAGAAAGAACCGGTAGTTGCCGATCAGATCACGCCGGTAAACGATGACGTGTTCCAGTATGTGGAAAACGGTATGATCGCCGCTTCCACCAACAATTTCCCGACACGGTATTCCCTGTCTGATCTGGGCTTTGATGTGGCAGTCAAGACCGGTACGCCGCAGGTCAGCAACCGTGTACAGGATTCGTTCTTCATCGGCTATGCACCGGCAGACGATCCGGAAATCGCCTTTGCCGGTGTCATTGAAGGCGGCGAATACTCCAAGTATATGATCCGCTCTGTCATTCAGGCATACGAAAAAACTGTCAGGGGCGAACAGGTCAGCGTAGATGCTGTCGGAGCACAGACAACTGTTTCTACAGATACTACCGGCACGGAAACCACCACTTCTGCAACCAGCACGTCTACACATTAAACCGCATTCGAATTTGTTTCGTCATATTGCACAAGAAAAAACGTGGGAAGCACCATACAATTCACAATTTTATATTTTTCGGCAGAAACTCTTTGACAAATTTGCCGATATGGTGTATAATTGATATAGTAGTCTTATTATCTGATAATTATGAAATCACAGAATGAGATCTTTGTATTTTCATTTTCGATATGATAAACAATGTAGAAAGGAATGGTTATCCTATATGACAATTGCTCTGATTGCACACGACGCAAAAAAAGAACTGATGATTCAATTCTGTATCGCTTACTGCGGTATTCTCTCTCGACATACCCTATGTGCGACGGGAACTACCGGCAAGCAGGTTGCAGAGGCGACTGGTCTGCGGATCCAGCGGTATCTCAGCGGCTCTCAAGGCGGCGATCAGCAGATCGCTGCACGGATCTCCTGCAACGAGATCGATGTGCTGCTGTTCTTCCGTGACCCGATCAACCGCAAGGCTTCGGAGCCCAACGAAATGAATCTGCTCCGTCTTTGCGACGTGCACAATGTTCCGGTCGCTACCAACATCGCCACCGCAGAAGCCCTCATCATGGCACTGGAACGCGGTGACTTAGACTGGCGTGAGATCGGAAATCCGTCGATCTGACCCTGAATGCCTGAAAGAGATGTCCTAGTTTGTCCACAGCGGACAGACACTTACAGTACAGTTCTCCCCTTTTTCGGAAGGGGAAATTTTTTGCAGTCCGGTCTTCGGAATGCGAGGAGGTTTTTCATACATGGAAATCAAAATCACACGCCCGCAGGGCACAGAAGATGTCACCCCAAAGCAGATCTACAAGTGGCACACGGTGGAACGCATTGCACGGGAAACCGCAGAAAGCTTCGGCTTCCACGAAACGCGGATCCCCACTTTTGAAAACACCAATCTGTTCCTGCGGTCCGTGGGCGAGACCACTGACGTGGTACAGAAAGAAATGTACACCGTCACCGCAAAGGAAACCCAGTTTACCCTGCGTCCGGAGGGCACAGCCGGCACCATTCGTTCCATGCTGCAAAACGGCTTGCTGAATGATGCCCTGCCCCAGAAGGTGTTCTATATCCTGTCCTGCTTCCGCCACGAACGTCCGCAAAAGGGACGGCTGCGGGAATTCCACCAGTTCGGTGTGGAAATGGCAGGCAGTCAGGGACCGGCTTCTGATGCGGAGATCATTTCTCTGGCAAAAACCATTCTCGACCGTGCCGGCTTACAGAATATTGCCCTCAACATCAACTCCATCGGCTGCCCTGTCTGCCGTGCGGAGTATCACAAGGCTCTGAAAGCTTACTTCGAACCGAAAAAAGAGGAACTCTGCGAAACCTGCCAGACCCGTCTGGAAAAGAACCCCATGCGGATTTTGGACTGCAAGAGCCCGATCTGTGCCGGAATCGCCAAAGATGCTCCGGTCATTCTGGACTATCTCTGCGACGACTGCCGCACACACTTTGAAAAATTGCAGGAATATCTGAAAGCCCTGCACATCGACTACAGCATCAACCCGAAGATCGTCCGCGGTCTGGATTATTACACCAAGACTGTTTTCGAATTCATCACCACTGACATCGGTGCACAGGGCACTGTCTGCGGCGGCGGCCGGTATGACGGTCTGATCGAACAAATGGGCGGCAAGCCGACTCCGGCAATGGGATTTGCCATGGGTCTGGAACGGCTCATCATGACAATGGAACAGCAGGGCTGTGCCTTTGAGGAACCCAAGGGCTGCGATCTCTACATTGCCCCCATGGACGAAAGTGCTGTGCCTACAACAATGCAGCTGGGACAACAGCTGCGGGTTTCCGGCTATCAGGTGGAATATGATGTGATGCAGCGTGGTCTGAAGGCACAGATGAAGTATGCCAACAAGATCGGTGCCGCTTTTGTCATGGTTCTGGGCGAAAACGAACTACAGGACAAAAAGGCAAAGCTGAAGAATATGGAAACCGGCGAACAGATCGAAATTGCTCTGGACGAAACATTCGAGGACAAGTTCGACGATATTGCCGTGCAGTATATGTTCCACGACATTGTGGAAGATTTTGAAAAGGAGTGTCAGTGATCATGGATTTGATGCAGGATTTACGCCGCACCTGTTACTGCGGTGAAGTGACAAAAGCAGGAGAAACCGTCGTTGTGGGCGGATTCGTACAGAAGGTGCGGAACCTCGGCAACCTGATTTTTATCGATCTCCGCGACAGAACCGGTATTGTACAGCTGGCGTTCAACGACCAGACCGACCGTGCCATTTTTGAAAAGGCTGCGTCCTGCCACAGCGAATACGTGCTGCTGGCAAAGGGCGTTGTGGCAGAACGTTCCAGCATCAACAAGGACATGAAAACCGGTGCTGTGGAAGTGCTGGTAGATGACCTGCGTGTGCTGTCCAAGGCACAGACACCGCCTTTCGCGATCACAGACGAAACCAAGACCAACGAGGAACTGCGTCTGAAATACCGCTATCTGGATCTCCGTCGTGCTCCGCTGCAGCACAACCTGATGATGCGGCACAAAATTGCACTGGCTGCCAGAGAGTATTTCTATGCCAACAACTTCATTGAGATCGAAACCCCGATGATGATGAAGTCTACGCCGGAGGGTGCCCGTGACTATCTGATCCCCTCCCGCGTACACAACGGCAAGTTCTATGCTCTGCCCCAGTCCCCGCAGATCTACAAGCAGCTGCTGATGGTTGCCGGCATGGACCGGTATATCCAGATCGCCCGCTGCTTCCGCGACGAAGATCTCCGTGCAGACCGTCAGCCGGAATTTACCCAGATCGACCTGGAAATGTCCTTTGTGGACGTAGAAGATATTCTCCAGCTGACAGAGGGCTTTGTGAAGTATCTGTTCCAGAAAGTCCTGCACATGGATATTACCACACCCCTGCCCCGCATGACCTATCAGGAAGCCATGGAACGCTACGGTTCAGACAAGCCGGATACCCGCTTCGGCATGGAATTGCAGGATCTGTCTGACACAGTCAAGGACGTAGACTTTATGGTATTCCGTTCGGCACTGGAAGCCGGCGGCAGCGTTCGGGCAATCGTGGCAAAAAATGCAGCTTCCGTGCTGACACGAAAGGAAATCGACAAGCTGACCGAAAAGGCAAAGGGCATCGGTGCAAAGGGACTGGCATTCATTCGCTGGAACGATGAGAAGCCTACCTGCTCTTTCGCAAAGTTCCTGCCGGAGGGCAAGCTGGACGAGATCCTGTCCCGTCTGGACTGTGCCAAGGGCGACGTGGTTCTCATTGTGGCAGATAAGAACAAGGTGACCCTGCCGGTACTGGGAGCACTCCGTCTGGAAGTGGCAAAGAAGCTGGATCTGATTCCGGAGGGCAAGTTCAACTTCCTGTGGATCACCCAGTTCCCGTTCTTCGAATGGAACGAGGACACCCAGCACTGGGACGCAATGCACCACCCGTTCACCATGCCCATGGACGAGTGCCTGCCCTATCTGGACAGCGATCCGGCACGTGTCACTGCAAAGGCATTTGACTTGGTGCTGAACGGTACAGAACTGTCCTCCGGTTCCATTCGTATCACCGATTACGAGTTGCAGGAAAAGATGTTCCAGGCACTGGGACTGACCGACGAGGAAATCGAAGCCAAGTTCGGCTTCTTGGTAGAGGCGTACCACTACGGTGCACCGCCTCACGGTGGTCTTGGCATTGGTCTGGATCGTCTGGCAATGGTAATGTTACAGGCGGAAAGTCTGCGTGACGTGGTGGCATTCCCGAAGGTGCAGAACGCAAGCGAACTGATGAGTGCCTGCCCTGCTCCGGTAGATGCCGAAAGTCTGGACGTACTGGGCATTCAGGTAACGCACAGCGAAGACGACGAATAAAGGCAACGCTGCATAAAAATAAAAGAAAGCCAGCCCGTGGGAGATTTCCCGTGGGCTGGCTTTTTTTATCCTATGAACGTCTTTTCAAAAGTGTATCCATTGCCGCAAATGCTCCATGCTCCGGCAGAATTTCTCCGTACCGCAAGGCAGTATAGGCTTCTGTCACCGTGTTCCACTGAGGCAGCGTTTCCTGTTCCCCGCCGGTGGACAGATGGTTCAGAATTTCCGCCGGACTGGCTGCCGGCAGGGCAACTTCTTCTGGCAGCCGTGCCAGCAGCAACGCGTACCCCAGACGGAAGCGTTCCGCCTGTTCCGGCAAACGTTGATACCGGCGGTAAGCCTTTTTCCAGTCACGGCGGCGGTGCAGGGCTGCCGCAGACGGAGCCGGCTGTTCAGCAGTCAGCAAGTCCTCCACATAGTCGCAGTACGCCTCGTGCCGGTCGTTCCGCTGCTCCGCGTGGTTTTTCCGCAGATGCTGCTGTATCCAGTGCCGCAGGCTGTACCACGCGGAAAGCAGTGCATCGCCAATTTCGCGGCGTTTCCAGATGACCAGCACCAGCACTGCCACCAGCAGAACCAGTTCGATCACCAGCCGAATCCAGCCGGCAGCACCGTTTTGCTGTAGCTGCATCACCTGTTCCGATGTGTCCTCCGGCAGTTCCGCAGTCTGTTCCTGACTGCCGCGGGAGAGCAGCCAACGCAGAGCGTACCACACTGCCGTGTACAGCAGCCGCCACGCCCAACGCATGACTTTTGCCAGCGGTCGGCTGCACAGCACCAGAAGCAGCCCTATGCCGCAGAGCACGCCCATCAGCTTTCCGTTGGACTTCCGGATCTCCGTCGGCAGTTCCCATGTGTCCCCGTCCCGACCGGAAAGCATGCGTTCCATAGCGTCCCGATTGTGGATCAGGGCAAACAGTGCCGCATTCGCCGCAAACAGCAGCATCACCGGCACAAAGGGCAGCTTGGCATGGCTAAGATATAACAGGAATCCGGTGAAGCAGTCCCACAGGCACAGCCCCACAAATACATTCGGGTGTGCCAGATGCTCCAGCGGGTGAAACACCAGCCGTGCACTGCCGAAAAAGCAGCCGCCTGCCAGAATTCCCCACAGCACCTGTGCCAGCCTTGCCGGATAGGGGGCGAACAGACAGCCTGCCATGCAAAGCAGCAGCGTGATTGCCCAGACACCGCCGTTGATCCACTTGGGGTGTCTGGCGTACTGCCGCCGCAGCAACAGGATATACAGCATGCCCAGCCATGCACAGCCTGCAAGGGCTGCCGTCATCACCGGAGCCGTCCACTGTGCCCCATTGCTCCACACGCGAAGCAGCACCGGAAAAGGATAGAGAGCCGCAGCCAGTGCCGTTACCAGCAGCCAGTGCAGCCAAAAACGGATATTTTTCATAATGCCGCCTCCCCGTTTCGCAGATACTCCGGTGCAGGAACGACGGCATCCGCACAGTTTCCGCTGTCATGGGCATGTCCCGTCACCAGCACCAACCCGCCGGACTGCTGCTTCCAGCGTGCCACACGCCGGTCTGTATAGGGCGTGATCAGCAGCACGGTTTCCTGTGTCATGCGGCTGGCAGACAGCGAGAGCAGCCGGGGCATGGACAGCACGTCCTGCAACTGCAACTCCGCCAGCTGCTGCAAAAGCCGGTGATACATGGTATTGCCGGCACCGTAGGGCGTGGCAATGGGGTTGCCCTTGGCATTGCGTTCCCCTACGCACAGCCGCACCTGCCAGCCGTTGCTGCAAAATTCCCAGAGGCACTGGGCACACACCCGAATGGTGTGCTCCAACAATTCGCTGTCCGGTGTCATCTGTCCGGCATCGGGGCGGTGGGATTCCAGTGCCAACAGCACCGTTGCCGTCTGCCGAGCCGTCCGTTCCTCCTGCCGCATCAGCAGCGTTCCGGCATGTGCAGAAGCTTTCCAGTGCATGCGGTGTATCGGATCACCAGTCACATATTCCCGCACACCGGCAGACAGGCAGGGGTCTGTCAGCAGGCTGTACTGCACCTCCTGTTCCCCGTACTGCTGCCGCAGCAGCTTCGGCAGGAGCAGCCCCGCTTCGGTCAGCCGCTTCGGCAGTACGGTCAGCTTTTCGCCGTGGTCTGCGGCATGGAGAGAGAGCCGCACGATACCCAGCAAATCCGACGTTACCAGCACGATATGTTCCATTTCATATACCCCGCGTTTTTCGCAGGTGATCTCCCAGACGCGGCTGACACGGGAACGGCTGCGGACGGAGAAAAAGCTGCTGACAAACCGGTTTTCTCCGGTGACAGCAGAATTCGCCTCCGGAAAGTCCAGCCAGCGGGACGTGGTCAGTTCTGCCTTGAGCCACGGCACCGGCAGTGTTTTGTCATTGGTAACAGTTTCCACAAATTGCAGAGATTCGCCCTCGGTGCGTTCTGTTTCCGAAAAGTGACAGCGATAGGACAGCCCTTCCAGTCCCCGCCGGCGGTACAGTCCCACCTCTCCGAACAGCACCAGCAGCACCAGCAAAATTACTGCGATCAGTTCCATAGCGATTCCTTTGGCACGGGAACTGTTTGCAGCAGTTCTTCGGCAATGCTGCGGCAGGTTTCCTGATTCTCCTCCCACATGCTGCCCCGTGCGGTCATGCGGTGTGCCATGCAGTCGGCGGCGATCCACTTGATGTCATCGGGTGTCACGTAAGTTCTGCCATGCATCGCTGCTGCTGCCCTGGAAACTTCCAGCAGCGACAGCATGCCGCGGGTGCTGAGCCCCAGCTGTATCCCGCGGTGCTCACGGGAGGCGTGAGCCAGTTCCACCAGATATTCCTGCACAGCGGCAGAAACGGTCACCTGTGCCAGCTCCTGCCGTGCTGCCAGCAGCTGTGCCGCAGTTGCCACCGGCTTGCTCTCCGGCACTGCCGCAGGACGGGACAGCAGGGCAAGTTCCTGTTCCTTTTCCGGATACCCCAGCGACAGACAGAGCAGAAAGCGGTCCAGCTGTGCCTCCGGCAGCGGGAATGTCCCCTGCATCTCCACAGGGTTCTGGGTGGCGATCACGAAAAACGGCTCCTCCAGCGGATACGTTACGCCGTCCGCAGTGACCTGCCGTTCTTCCATGCACTCCAGCAGTGCCGACTGGGTGCGGGGCGTGGCACGGTTGATCTCGTCCGCCAGCAAAATCTGGGTGAACACCGCCCCTTTCCGGAACGTAAACGCACCGGTTTTCGGCTCCGGAATGCTCACGCCGATCAGGTCGGTAGGCAGCAGGTCTGGTGTAAACTGGATACGGTGAAAGTCCGCGTCCAGTGCTCCGGCAAGGGTGCGGGCAAGGGTAGTTTTTCCGGTTCCCGGAATATCGTTCAGCAGCACGTGTCCCCCGCAGTACAGGGCGGCAAGCACCTTTTCGATCACATCTTCTTTGCCGTAAATGCGGGCAGAGATCGCATCACGGAGGGTTTGGGTAAGGGTTGTAATTTCAGACATAGACATTCCTTTCGTTTGAAGTGCAAAGCCGTCAGGCGGGCTTTGTGCAGTGTTTCCCATGCTCTATTATAGCACAGTTTCGGCTGAAAGACAAGGGAAACACTGCATAAAGCCCGCCTGCGAAATTTCTATGCAATCTGCCGAAAAATCTGACTACGCATCTTACGCACAAGCTTTATTCAGTGTTTCCCAAGCATAAGAGCCTGCTCCCGGACAACCCGAAAGCAGGCTCTTACAATTACAAGGGCTGTACCACCCAGATGCATTTAAAGGAAAATATACTTCAGCACGAACAGCACCGCAAGAACATACATCAGCGGTTTCACCTGCTTGCCCTTGCCGCAAACCAGATGCAGTACTACATAGGAGATGATCCCGATGGAAATGCCCTCCGAGATGCTGTAGAACAGCGGCATTGCCACGATGCACAGGTATGCCGGAATGGCTTCCAGAAAGCTTTCTTCGGAGAACTTGATGTCCGGAATGGTGGTGAACATCAGAAAGCCGACGATGACCAGAGCCGGAGCCGTCGCAAAGGACGGAATGGCAATGAAAATCGGGGCAAACAGCATGGAGATCAGGAACAGCACCGCAGTGACTACCGCAGTCAGACCAGTTCTGCCGCCCTCTGCCACGCCGGCGGAGGATTCTACAAATGTGGTAGTGGTGGAAGTACCCAGAATTGCACCTGCGGAGGTGGCAACTGCATCTGCCATCAGTGCCGGCTTGATCTGGGGCAGCTTACCGTCCTTGTCCAGCATATTGCCCTTGTTGCACACGCCGATCAGCGTGCCCAGTGTGTCGAAAATATCCACGAACAGGAACGAGAAGATAACCACGATAAAGTTCACAATGCTGACACCGTCAAAGTTGAATTTGAAGCACTGCCCGAACGTATCGCCCAGTGCAGAGAAGTCGGTCATGGAAAATGCCGGCAGCAGGCTGTTATAGCCAGCCTCCGGATCTACAACGTACAAACCGGTCAGCTGGCAGAGAATGCCCAGCACCCATGTTGCCAGAATGCCGATCAGAATCGAGCCCTTCACTCGCTTGATGTACAGGAACGCGGTAAACAGGGTACCTATAATTGCCAGCAGGGCACAGATGCCGCCGGTACGGAAGTTGTCCGTAAAGGAAACGACTGTTACCAGCGTGGAATCACTGTTGACAACAACACCGGCGTTCTGCAAGCCGATAAAGGCGATGTACACGCCGATACCAACGGAAACCGCTTTTTTCAGAGAAAGCGGAATGACGTTGAACAACGCTTCCCGCACATTCGTCAGGGACAGCACAATAAAGACGATACCCTCCACGAACACGGCAAGCAGTGCCACCTGCCACGGATAGCCCATGTTACCGCAGACGGTATAGGCGAAAAAGGCGTTCAGTCCCATGCCGGCAGACAGGGCAAAGGGCAGATTTGCCATCATGCCCATACACATGGTGCCGAGGAACGATGCCAGACAGGTTGCCAGCAGCACGGCAGTGGGATTCATGCCGGTCGAACTCAAAATGCTGGGGTTGACTGCCAGAATGTACGCCATTGTCATGAATGTAGTAACGCCGGCAATACACTCCGTCCTGACATTGGTGTTATGCTCTTTCAGGTGGAAAATCTTTTCAAACATTATACTTCTTCTCCTTCATCATATTCCGCAATATACGGCAGATTGCGATAGATCTCGCCGCAGTCCAGTCCATAGCCGATCACAAAATGATCCGGAATGGTAAACAGGGAAATATCTGCGTCCAGCTTTACCAGACGGCGTTCCGGCTTGTCCAGCAGGGTGATGACTTTCAGCGAAAGCGGGTTTCTCGCTTTCAGCAGCTTCAGCACGTCGTTCAGGGTTCTGCCGGTGTCGATGATGTCCTCGGCAATGATGACATGATAGCCGCTGATGTCCTGCATCAGATCCATGGTGATCTTGACGATGCCGGAAGAAGATGTGCCGTTGTAATAGCTCTTGGCACACATGAAAGCCGTTTCACAGGGAATGGTAATAGCACGGCACAGGTCTGCCATAAACACGAATGCCCCGTTGAGGATACTCACCAGCAGCAGCGGCTTGCCCTCGTATTCCCGACTGATCTGTGCACCCACTTCCTGAATTTTGTCCTGTATCTCCTGTTCTGTGATCAGGACGCGTTTGATCTTCTTCTGAAATTCCTGTGTTGTCATAACAAAACTCCTTTACTACTCTGTCCGTACAGCTTTCATGGCACGTTTATTTTCATACATACGCTTATCTGCCAGTTCATAAAGATCCTTATAGGAACGGCTGCCCACCTCTTTCACAAAAGCATAGCCCACCGCTGCCCCCAGCTGCCATACACCGTGTTCGTTTTCCTGATTGAATACAGTGATCTGTTCCCGCATATCTGCAATGATCTTTTTTACCCGTTCTTCATCAGTATTATAGATAATGCTGATAAACTCGTCGCCGCCGCTTCTGCCGATAAAATTGCCTGCGGGAATGCTGTTTCGCAGCACTTCGGCGAACTTTGCGATCATCTGATCGCCGGCATCATGTCCGCAATTGTCGTTGGTTTTTTTCAAGCCGTTCAGGTCGAACATCATAAAGCACAGCCGGTCATCCGGTGCGATTCCCATATGGATCAGTTCGTTGCACTTATTCCGGTTATACAGACCAGTCGCTTTGTCACGAAACAGCTTGTCCTGTGCATTGCGAAGCGTAAGAATTCCAATTGCCACGATGTACACGGCAATGCCGATCATGGTGAAAAACATCAAATTGGAAGAACGCCATATCAAAAAGCAAAGCACATCCAGCGAGATCGACAGCATCAGGCAAATTACCAAAGCCATAAACAGCTTGCGCTGCATGTCGTTTCTGTGCCGGGGATAAATGAAGAACTCCAATACGATCAGAAAAATTGCTTCTGCCAGAATTAGATAGACAAACATGCCCTGTGATTCCCGCAGTGCCACGATCCGCAGCAGGTGCAGCAGACCCGCTATCGCCGCCAGCACAGCATTGCCGATCATCAGCCCGTACATTGCCCTCTGAATGGTGCTGTGCGGTCGGGCAGAAATATTGATGTACATGGTCACGAAAAATGGCAGCAGCAATACGGCGATGCTGCTTAAATAAGAAAAAAACCGCACATGTGCCGGCAACAGCCATGTGATCAGACAGGTGTCGGAAATTTTCCAGCACCCCACCAGCACGGAAACCATGCCCAATGACGAAAGATTCAGACGGATCCGCATTTTGACACGATAGTAGAACGCAATGCCCATATAGATAATACCGAACAAAATCAGAAATATCCCGAAAAAGCAAAAAACTGCATCCTGTTTCAAAATCTTCCAGAACAGCGGATACTGGCTGCCCTCATAAAACGTCACAGCACGTTTGACAGTTGCGGCATACAGCGGCTGCAGCTCTACAGTGACTTCCTTTCCGTTGTCTGCACGAAGCAGTGTCAGATTGACCCAGTAACAGCCCGTGGCACTGACTTTATTGGTTTCGCTGCGATGCTTGTCAAAGACCAGTTCTCCGTTGATATAGACCTTGGTATTGCTGTTGATAACATAAAACATCAGCTGCTTTTCCGTCAGATTGTTGCCCAGCGTAAAGTGAAACTCTCTGGTCACGCCCTGCGGAGCCGTTGCATCAGAGCGGGTTTCTTCTGCCACTTCCTGTACCTCTTTACAGGTCGGCATGGCACGCTGTTCTGTAATCAGTCCGCCATTAGGGCTTTCCCAAAAAAGCCCAGACAGAGCAGGATCATTGCTGCCAAAAACAAAGCAATATGTACCAGATACGTATACTTTTTTGTCATTGCTCCACCTCCTGTGAAACAAAACCAGATACTGCACAGGCTCTTATGCCTTTTCCTTTTTCTGTTCGGTCACCTTTTCTGCCTCCATATTTTTCGGCAGCACCAGATTCAGCAGGATCGACACCAGAAATACCACGGCAACACAGTTCTGTGCAAAGACATTCTGCACCATCTGGGGGAAAATCGTAAACAGGTCTGCACATTCGGTAAAGCCCAGACCGATGCTCAGGGACAGTGCGGCAATGATCATATTCCGCTGGGTAAAGCCGCACTTGCTGATCATCTGCAAGCCGCTGACTACAATGGTGCCGAACATCATAATGGTACAGCCGCCCAGCACTGCGTCCGGCAGTGTTGCCAGCAATGCTCCGAAGATCGGAAAAATGCCGGCGAGGATCATGATTACAGCTCCGATGGCAATGGTGAACCGGTTTACCACTTTGGTCATTGCCACCAGTCCTACGTTCTGGCTGAACGAAGTGATCGGCATGCAGCCGAACACGGAGGAAAGGGAGCTGACAAAGCCGTCACAGGCAATCGAGCCGGAGGTTTCCTGCGTGGTCACGTCACGATCCAGACCAGAGGCAGCCAGTGCCGAGGTATCCCCAATGGTTTCCGTGGCAGACACCAGGAAGATCAGCACCACCGACAAAATAGCATCGGCGTGGAACTCCATGCGGAACGGCATCAGGTGGGGGATCGCAATGACCGAGGTTTCCCGCAGGGCGGAGAAATCGACCTTTCCCATAAACACCGCGAGAATATAGCCCACTACCAGACCGAACAACACGGACAGCTGCTTGAAGTAGGACTTCGCGAAAATGTGGAACAGGATACAGCAGAGCAGCGTTACAGAGCCGAGGATCCAGTTTTCCGCAGAGCCGAAATCTGCACTGCCGCTACCGCCGCCGAAAGAGGTCGCTCCGACTGTCAGCAGCGAAAAGCCGATCGCCGTGACCACGCTGGCGGACACGATCGGGGCAATGATCCTGATCCAGAACTTCGCAAAAAGTCCCAGTATGCCCTCCACAGTGCCGCCGATGAGCACAGCTCCCATAATTGCACCATAACCGTATTGAGCACCGATAAAGCACAGCACCGACACAAAGGTAAAGCTGATGCCCATGACGATCGGCAGTCCGGAACCAATTTTATGGAAAATCGGGAACAGCTGCACCAGCGTGCCGATACCGGCAATCAGCATGGCACTCTGGATCAGCATTGCCATATCAGAAGCCGCCAGTCCGCAGGCTCCGCCTACAATCAGAATCGGGGCAATATTTGCCACGAACATGGCGAGGATATGCTGCAAGCCAAAGGGAATCGCCTTATGCACCGGCACCATGCCGTTCAGCTGGTACAGATTCGTAATGGAAGCTTCTCCCATCGCCTGTTTCACGCGGGCTGAAAATTTTTGTTTTTCCATTTGTCCGCCGCCTTTCAGTTCTGTTCCCGAAAGACAATGGTGCCGGTGGAAGCGTCCATACTGTCTACGATTGCCAGAGATTCCAGCGGATAGCCCAGATTCCGGATAATGCGTCCGCCCTGCTGGAAGCCCTTTTCCACAGCAATGCCGATGCCCTCAACGGTTGCACCCGCCTGTGCCACAATGGAGATCAGTCCTTGCAGGGCACAGCCGTTTGCCAGAAAATCATCGATAATCAGCACCTTGTCCTCGGGGTGCAGAAACTTTTTCGAAACGATCACCTGATTTTTGCACTTGTGGGTGAACGATTCCACCTCTGCCACGTAGACCGCACCGTCAATGTTGACGCTCTTGGACTTCTTGGCGAACACCACCGGCACGTGGAAACAGCTTGCCACGATACAGGCGATACCGATACCGGAAGCCTCAATGGTCAGGATCTTGTTGATCTCCTTGTCTGCAAAGCGGCGTTTGAACTCCTCCCCCATTTGCTGGAACAGGGTCACGTCCATCTGGTGATTCAGAAAGCTGTCCACCTTCAGAATGTTGCCTTCCTTGACGATACCGTCCTTTACGATTCTTTCCTCTAAAAAATTCATGTCACTCGTTCCTTCCTCGGCATTTTGTCAGCATCTGTGCAAAGGCAGCACCGCACAAAACTTATGCAAAATCGGTGCTTTCCAAACAGACACAGACGATAAATATATGTAGCTTATTATACCATTCTCTGCCGGAAAAGTCAATTCGAAATCCGGCGGATTTCGCAGAAGTTTTTGGATTCTTTACGGTTTTTCTGTTTTTCAGAGGGAAACACTGCATAAAGCTTGTGCGTAAGATGCGTCGTCAGATTTCTGGGCAATATGACGGAAAATCTGCAAGCAGATTGCGTGCAAAGCCGTCAGGCAGGCTTTATGCAATGCTTCCTGAATTCACAAAAAGCTTCTCTATCCCCTCGGGTATGAAATGGCTGAAACAAATTTCCGCTTGCAAGCCTTTCACTGATTTATCGTTCTGATTTTGTGCATTGTGACGATTTCGAGAAATGCTGCCTACTTTTGCTTGACACTTACGCTGGATATTTTATGCTGGATATTTTTTGTAGAGTATGGTATAATGAAAGTGATTCAATCAAGAAAAACCACTGTTCTAAGGTGCTGATACCTGTTATTTATGGAGAGGGTGGTTGTGTTGATTGTATAATAAAATTTTAATAATTAAAAAGGAAATACTATTATGAATATTCCTCACAATAGTTTAATGGAGAAAATCAAAGAACTTGTGTGCTTATGCGAACAGATTGCATCTGATTATGGTGACGATGCTTCATGGTTCAAACAACCTGCATCAGATGAAATGATTTCTAATTGGGAAAATAAACACAATGTTTTTATTCCTGAAACATATAAAGAATGGTTAAGTTTCACGAATGAAGCACAAATTAGAAACTCATTGGCACATTTTTATGGGCCGGACAAGTTTGTTATGAACTCTGGAGACTTACCAGAAGACTTGATTGTAATTGCAGATTTAATAGGTGATGGTGAACAATTATGTTTTTCAAAAATAACAAGGAATTTTGTTTGGGTTGACCATGGTGAGTTAGAAATAATAGATGATTTTGGTGCCGTTTTAAGTGAAATAATTAGAATGCTTAAGCCCAAAAGCTGCTTATCTCCTGAAATGAAAGAATTATTAATGAATATGGTTAAAAATAATAGCCAGGATAAAAAGAGAAATAATGACAAGGAAAGAAACAACAGATGCTTTTAATAGTTTATTCTTAGATGCTCGTAAAGAGTATTTGGAAGCATTAAAGGCAGAATCTAAAACACAATACGATAAGTTTATTAAAGACTTAGGGAAACACTGCATAAAGCTTGTGCGTAAGATGCGTCGTCAGATTTCTGGGCAATATGACGGAAAATCTGCAAGCAGATTGCGTGCAAAGCCGTCAGGCGGGCTTTATGCAGTGCTTCCATAGGGTATCGATAAAATGAAACGACCGCAAGCCGGAAAGCCGCGGTCGTCTGGGGATTTTCTGTGGTGAATGGAGTCCATTTTTTGAAATGGTCTACTCATTCCGATAATCGTCCAGAAAGCTATGCACCACGTGATCTTTCTGGTACGAAATGATTTTGTTCAGGTTGATATTCTCCACGCTGCGGAAAATGTTCTTTTCGATCTGCGGATTTTCCTCTGCCAGCTTGGCGATCAGCTGCTTCACCACCATACGCTTGGAAACCGTCTGTTCGTCAGGATCACAGGTAGTGCAGGTGTCCGTGAAGTGGCAGGCACACTGGATAAACTGCAAGTCGTGATACCGGCACCAGTGCTTGATGTCGGCTTCCCGAATCAGGTACATGGGGCGAATCAGCTGCATGCCCTCGAAATTGGCACTGTGCAGCTTCGGCATCATGGTTTCCACCTGTCCGCCGTAGATCATGCTCATGAGAATCGTTTCAATGACATCGTCAAAATGGTGTCCCAGAGCGATCTTATTACAGCCCAGTTCCTTTGCCTTGTTATACAAATGTCCACGCCGCATACGGGCACAGAGATAGCAGGGGTTATTCTGCACGTGATACACCGAATCAAAAATATTGGTTTCGAACACGGTAATGGGAATTTGCAGCAGCTTGGCGTTGGATTCGATGATCTGCCGGTTCTCGGCACTATAGCCGGGATCCATGACCAGAAAGACCAGTTCAAATGGAAATTTCCCGTGCCGCTGAATCTCCTGAAACAGCTTCGCCATGAGCATCGAGTCCTTGCCGCCGGAAATACACACGGCAATGCGGTCGTTGGGCTGAATCAGGTCATAGGTCTTGATTGCCTTGGCAAACCGGCTGAAGATCACCCGATGAAACTTTTTCCGCAGTCCCTGTTCCACTTCGGCAGCCTTTTCATTTTTGGTTTCCCGCCGGATCTTCTCCTGAAGCCACTTGACATAGCCGCCCACCAGATTCACTGCCGCGTAGCCTTCTTCCCGCAGCTGTTCCGCCACATCAGCACTCAGGATCCCGCTGCGGCAGTAGATCACCAGTGTTTTATCCTTGGGCAGATTCTCATGAGAGACTTCCAGTTCCTTTTGCGGGATCAGCACTGCCCCGTCGATATGCCCCAGAGCAAACGCCGTACTGTCCCGCATGTCGATGATCTGACAGGCAGACGGCTCCATGGCTGCCAGTTCCTGTATTGTGATTTCTTCTATCATGTACTTACCTCACCAAACCGCGGTGATACGCGGCGTTTAATTCTGAAATTTCTTTTTCTCCGTCGATATACGGCTGGAAATAGCTGTCCACCAGACCGCCGCCCAGATTGTCACAGCCGTTGCAGAATTCACAGGTCTGTCCGCAGACCTGCAGCGACTGGTTCACAATACGGATTCGTTCTTCCCGTGTGGTATCTTTGATCAATATGGATTGCATGATGATTCCTCCCATAGAAAAACCTGCTTTCAGTGGCATTCCACGAAAACAGGTTCTCAGACAGCACATGTGCATACGCTTTACGCTTCGCTGTCCAGCTTTTCAATGGCTTCCCGCAGGGTACGCCAGCCCAGCACGGCACACTTTACCCGTGCCGGCATATGGGAAATATCCTGTAGTGCAGAAGCTTCTTCCAGCTCCTCCACTTCTGCATCAGTTGCCGTGCCCTTGATCATTTTCAGGAACAGGTCTGACAGATGCAGTGCCTCTGCCTTGGTCTTGCCGATGATCATGCCGATCATAATATCCGCAGATGCCTGCGAAATGGCACAGCCGTCCCCGTTGAAAGATGCGTCCTGAATCACGCCGTCCTTCATGACCAGATTCAGCCAGATGTCATCGCCGCAGTTGGGGTTGACACCCTCCAGCTGAATGGTCGGACATTCCAGATCATATTTGAATTCCGGACGGACGTTGTGTTCCGTCAGGATCTCGTTATAAAAATTATTCATTGCCAAAGCCCATCCTTCTCCGAATATTGGAAACGCTCTCTAAGAACCGGTCGATCTCCTCTTTGGTGTTATAGAACATCAGGCTTGCACGGGCAGTGGAATGGATTCCCAGATGATCGTGCAGCGGCTGTGCACAGTGGTGACCAGCACGAATATCCATGCCGTCGCTGCTGAGCACTTCGCTGATGTCGTGCGGGTGCACCTGATCGACGGTAAAGGAAACGATACCGGTATGGTTGTCCTCCCGCTGTGACCCCAGCACATGTACATGGGGAATGGCATTCATGCCGCGGAACAGATAGGCTGTCAGTTCCTGCTCCACAGCATGGAGAGTGTCCATACCGTAGGATTCCAGATAATCGATTGCCGCAGCCAGTCCCACGGCTCCGCCGGCATTGACCGTGCCGGCTTCGAATTTGTGGGGCAGTTCCGCATAGACTGCATCGTAGCGGGAAACGGTTTCGATCATTTCCCCGCCGGTGAGGAACGGCGGCATTTTTTCCAGCAGTTCCTGCTTGCCGTACAGCACGCCGATCCCCATGGGAGCCAGCATCTTGTGACCGGAAAATGCCACAAAATCCACGTCCAGTTTCTGCACGTCAATGGGCATATGAGGGGCACTCTGTGCCGCGTCCATCAGGATTACTGCACCGCAGGCTCTGGCACGCTTCACCAGTTCCGGAATATCGTTGACACAGCCCAGCACGTTGGAAACCTGTGTCACTGCCACCAGCTTGGTGTGTTCCGAGAAAGCCTCGTCCATTTTTTCCTTGGGAATGGTGCCGTCCGGCTCGCATTCCAGAAAGACCAGCTTGGCACCGGTGGCACGGGAAACCATCTGCCACGGCAGAATATTGCTGTGGTGTTCCAGAATGGAAACCAGAATCTCATCGCCGGCTTTCAGGTTTGCCATGCCGTAGCTGTACGCTACCAGATTCATGCTCTCTGTAGCATTTCGGGTGAAGATGATCTCCTCAGGACAGGCAGCATGAATAAACCGCTGCACGGTCTTTCTGGCGTTTTCATAGCGTTCCGTAGCTTCTACGCTCAAGGGGTACAGTCCGCGGAGCACATTGGCGTTATACTTTTCATAGAATTCCTGCACCGCATCGATCACACACTTCGGCTTCTGGGAAGTCGCCGCGTTGTCAAAATAGACCCGATCGGTGTTCTGGAGCAGCACAAAGTCCTGCCGCACGTTTTCCGGATTCCACGCTGTCACGTCAGATCACCTCCTCGATTTTCTGGTGCATATACTCTGCTGCTTTCTCGTCAGCAGTTTCCTGACAAAGCTTTTCCAACCGAGCCTTTGCCACGATCTTTTCCGCTTCGCTCTTGCTGATGCCGCGGGCTTCAAAGTAGAACAGCATGCCCTGTTCCAGTTCCCCGATAGAAGCACCGTGGCTGCCCTTGACATCTTCTTCGGTGCAGAGGATCAGCGGAATGGTCTTATTGACAACGTCATCTCCCAGCAGGAGCACGTTTTCTTCTTCCTTACCCTCCGAGCCGGCACAGCCACGCTTCAGGTCAATGGTGCCGCGGAATGCCTTTTCGGCTCCGTCGTACAAGGTGCCGTCTGCCTGAATGTCACTCTGGGTGTTCTTGCCGATATGGTTGGCAATAACGTTCATATCCAGCTTTTTGGACGGCTTTACCAGATAGCCGGATTTGCAGGTGAAACTGCTGCCGTTTCCTGCCAGATCGGTACGGATACCGGAAATCACATTGCCCTGTGCCAGATACAGCCGGATCACCTCGAAAGAAGCCTTTTCGCCGGTGACACAGCCCACATCATTGATGCACTCTGCACTGGCATCGGCAAGGATCTGCACCAGCCGAACAGTTGCTCCGGCCTCTGCACGAATCACAGTCCGCAGTGCCGCATGGGAAGCGTCTGCTTTCCAGATCTGCACCAGTGTCAGTTCGCTGCCGGCTTCTGCCTGTACATGGACAAATGCCGCACAGTCGCCGCCGTCCTCGCTGCCGATTTCCATACGCAGGGTGTCGCTGCCGTTTTCCGGAACGGTCACGGTCATGCCCCACTGAAACAGGTTGTCCACATTCCTGCCCACGCCGGTTTCCACGGCACTACAGTCGGTGCAGGGCTCCAGTGCGGAAACTGCTGCAACACCGTTTTCGGAAACGGTCTGCACGGTGCAGGGCTTCACCGGTGTATAGGGTTCTGTTTTGCAGGCATTGACATGCAGTCTGTGCCATGTCAGTGTCGGAAGTGCATTTACTCGAATTGTATTATTTTCCATCATGCTCACCTCACCCAATGCTGCCTTTCATTTCCAGACGAATCAGATTGTTCATTTCGATCGCATATTCCAGCGGCAGTTCCTTGGAAACGTTGTCTGCAAAGCCGCTGACGATGCATGCCCGGGCATCTTCTTCGCTCAGACCTCTGGACATCAGGTAGAAAATTGCTTCGTTGCTGATCTTGCCGATCTGTGCTTCGTGTCCCACGTCTGCCTTGCGGGTGCGGACATCGATTGCCGGAATGGTATCCGACTGGGACTGTGCGTCCAGCATCAGGGATTCGCAGGAAACCGAGGACTTCGAGCCCTCTGCGTCCTTATTGACCACAACGGAACTGCGGAACGTGCTGATACCGCCGTCCTTGGAAATCGACTTGGTGTTGATATAGGAACTGGTGTCCGGAGCCGCATGAACGACCTTGGCACCGGTGTCCAGATTCTGTCCCTTTCCGGCGAAAGTAATGCCGGTGAACTCCATTTTTGCCCCCTTGCCCTTGAGGATACTCATGGGGTACAGATAGGACACATGAGAACCGAACGAACCGGAAACCCATTCCACCTTGCCGCCCTCTTCGACCAGTGCACGCTTGGTATTCAGGTTGTACATGTTCTTCGACCAGTTTTCAATGGTGGAGTACCGCAGTGTGGCATTCTTGCCCACGAACAGTTCGACACAGCCGGCGTGGAGATTTGCCACATTGTATTTCGGGGCGGAGCAGCCCTCGATAAAGTGCAGGTATGCTCCCTCTTCCACGATGATCAGCGTATGTTCAAACTGTCCTGCTCCCGGTGCATTCAGACGGAAATAGGATTGCAGCGGAATCTCCACGGACACGCCCTTCGGCACGTATACAAAGGAACCGCCGGACCAGACTGCACCGTGCAGAGCCGCAAACTTATGGTCTGTCGGCGGCACCAGCTTCATGAAGTGTTTGCGAATCATGTCCGCATATTCGCCGTGCATGGCACTTTCCAGATCGGTATACACTACGCCCAGATCGGCAACTTCCTGCCGCACATTGTGGTACACCAGCTCGGAGTCATACTGTGCTCCCACACCGGCAAGGGACTTTCGCTCTGCCTGCGGAATGCCCAGACGTTCGAAGGTATTCTTGATGTCCTCCGGCACGTCGGACCACTTGGTTTTCATATTGGTATTGGGGCGGACATAGGTAACAATGTTGTCCATGTTCAGCCCGTCGATAGACGGACCCCAGTCCGGCACCTGCAATTCGTTGTAGATCTGGAGGGAGTGCAGACGGAACTGCTGCATCCAGACCGGATCGTTCTTTTCTTTGGAGATCTGTTCTACCAGTGCCGGTGTCAAGCCGGCATCAATCTTATAGGCATCGGTTTCTGTATCTTTAATATCGTAGACACTTCTGTCAATATCTGCGATCTGCTGTTTTTCTTTCACGCGTTTTCACCCTTTCGGTATTCCTGCAACACTTGAGAAACGCTGCATAAAGTTCGCCTGACGGCTCTGCACGCAATCTGCGTACAGTCTTCTTTATCCAGTGTGATTACTCTGCATTTTCATAAGCGGCAAAGCCGTTTTCGTTGACTTCTTCAATCAGGGAACTGTCGGAGGTCTTGACGATCTTACCGTTCACCATGATGTGTGTATAGTCTACCGGCAGTGCTTCCAGAATCTTGGTGCTGTGGGTAATGACCAGCAGACTGCCCCTGGACTGCTTGCGGTATGCTTCGATGCCCTTGGAAACGGTGCGGACAGCATCAACGTCCAGACCGGAGTCGGTTTCGTCCAGAATGACAAATTCCGGATTCAGCATCAGCATCTGAAGGATCTCAGTCTTTTTCTTTTCGCCGCCGGAGAAGCCCACGTTCAGGTCACGCTCTGCATAGGACGGATCCATCTGGAGCAGTGCCATTTTTTCTTCCAGTTCCTTTTTGAAGCTGAACAGACGGACACGCTTGCCGGTCTTGGCTTCCAGTGCACTGCGGATAAATGCACTGACGGTGATGCCCGGAATCTCAATGGGGTTCTGGAACGACAGGAAAATGCCGTTCTTGGCACGTTCGTTATCCGGCATTTCGTTGATATTCTGTCCCTTATAGATGATGTCGCCGCCGGTGACGGTGTAAGCAGGATTGCCCATGAGTGCAGCACCCAGTGTGGACTTACCGGTGCCGTTCGGTCCCATCAGGACGTGTACTTCATTCTCGTGAATGTCCAGATCGATGCCGTGAAGAATTTTTTTTTCTCCGGCACATACTTTCAAATTCTGAATACGCAGCAGATCATTATGACTCATGTTACATCTTCTCCTTCATCTTTATAATTTACCGCATCGGCAAGGGTAATGGAATTCAAATAGTTATTGATCAGTGCAGAAAGCCCTTTCCAGATCGGCAGTGTGGAACAGGAATCCGCAGTTTCGCAGATCGGCGTTCCGTTTTCAATGCACTTTACCGGTTCGATGGATTCTTCCACCGCCCGCAGAATTTCTCCCACGCTGTATTGCTCCGGCGGACGGGACAGGCGATAGCCGCCGCCCTTTCCGCTTGCCGCTTCCACAAACTTTTTCTTGGAGAGCATCGAGGTGATGTTTTCCAGATATTTGAGAGAAATATTTTGCTGGGCAGAGATGACTTTCAGCGGTGTATACGCTTGGTCGTCCACCTGTGCCAGACACATCATCAGCTTCAGGGCATTTCGCCCTTTTGTGGACACAATCATAGTTACCACTTTCCTTTGCTCTGTTTGATTTCATTATACACCTACTAACCTAGTATGTCAATGGGACAGGCGGCAGGTTTACAAAAACTTCATGGAGAATTTTCATGATGCTATGCGGAAAATTCTTGGAGATTTTGACTGGAAACGACATTGCATACAGTGTTTCCCTAATCCATGCAAAACCTCTCCGCCAGCTTCGGCGGTTTCTCCCTGTTGCCAATTTTTCTTTCGTTAGCTTTGGCAGGTTTTATGCCATTTATACCATAACTGCACCGAATGCAGCGGATCTGCATACACTGGAATGCACCGGATTCTCTAAAGCGGTGCAGAAAGGAGTTTTGTAATGCAAAGTTCTATGGATCACATGCCGCAGATGGCAGGCATGCAGCGGAACTTCCTGAGGGAATTCCAGTCGGCTGATGCCCCGATGTACGGCATGCAGGAAGCAGAACCATTCCAACCCACCACGCCGTTTCCGGAGCAGACACCGCCGGGCATGGCATATGTCCCCTATCAGCAGTGGGAGGAGCCCTATGATGCAGACACCGCCTTCCCTGTCGGAACCATTTTTCCGGCACTGGACTATCCCTATCGGGGAGGTGGTTCCTGTGCATGAGAAACAGAAGCTGCTCTCCATGATTCGGAAATATGATTTCGTCCTGTACGAATTACAGCTGTATCTGGACACCCACCCCCGCTGTCCGGAGGCTCTGCGAATGTGGAAAAACTATCAGGCAATGCGACAGAAAGCGGCAACGGCATATGTCCGGCAGTACGGTCCGCTGCAGCCTTTGCAGACCAGCGGCGACAGCCCTTGGGCATGGAATCAGAGCCCGTGGCCGTGGGAAAAGGAGGCGAACTGAGATGTGGACCTATGAAAAAAAGCTGCAATACCCCGTTCGGATCAAAACGCCCAACGCCAGAACGGCGAAGTATATTATTTCGCAGCTTGGCGGGCTTAATTGTAAAAAGTGATAATAAGAATACAACAAAAAAACCGGCAGTACAGCAGGAGATTTCCTGTTTTGTACCGCCGGTTTTCTGTTATGCCTTATTTACACTTCCCGAAAATTATCCACGCTCACATACCCCGTGACATACTTCCCTGCCGGCTTTTTACCGCAGTACTCCTTACGTGTTGTGATCCGGAAACGTCCCAACTTGCACTGCTTGCCGTCGTAGATGTAGTACGTTCCGGCAGGCAGTGTGCCGGCTGCCTTGGTTGCCGTGTCGCTGGAAAACAGCTGTGTCTTGGTCTTGTACAGCCGTACCGCCTGCCCCTGCTTCCAGTCGTATCGCAGGGCGGTCGATGCAGCCGGCTTTGCAGCAGTGCCATTTAAGTAAGTCTGCACCTTTGTCTTAAATGCCGCCCAGTGCGGCAAGATGTACGCCGGACACATTTTATAGCTGTTGTGCATGGTGTTCAGCTGATCCACGGTCCCGTTCCGCCCGTCACGGACGTTGAGCCAATGCGTGTGCGTGTACAGGTGGTTGATGTCAAGGCCATACTTCTTCAGAAGTGCTGCTGCCAGACGTGCAGCATTTTCCTCTGCCCGCTTGTCTGCTGCATCACCGCTGCCATTCATGATGCACTCAATGGCAATGGTTCTACGATTGCCATTTCCGGAACCGTCCGCAGCATGCCAGCCGGACAGCGACAGCGGCAGATTCTGCCACGCACAGGTGCTGTCCACATAGTAGTGTACCCGCACGGTCTTCATGTTGCCGTTGACAGTTGCGCGGGTGTACTGCTCTGCTGGCGTAGTGCCGGCGGCAGTCTTGATGCGGTCAGTGTTGTGGATCGTCACGCCCAGCACCTTGCCTGTCAGCTGTGCTGTCGGCATGTCAATACGGTTGGGGTTGTGCTTTGTCAGCAGATACTCCTTGACGGTCACACCGCCGAGCGTGGTTGTTTTGTCTGGGGTTAAAATTGCCATAATTAATCTTCCTTTCCCTTGCTTTGCAGCAAGTCAATTGCTTTTTTTAACGCCGCCGGCATGGGGATTCCCATTAGTCCGGCGTTTTCAAAAATGGAAATCAACTCGTTGACAGTAAACGCGATGCAGACTGCATCACGGATATACGTTGTGCCAAGAATCAGATCCAGTTGTGCAGAGATCAGAACCAGCAGCAGCGTTACACATTTTCGGGAAACGCCTTTCCAGCCAATTTTTGATTGCAGACCGCCGGAAGCTGTCTTGGGGGATTTCCGGAATACGCCTGCCAAAATCAAACCGGTCAAAAAATCGATTGCCATAAACAACAGCAACGCCCGAATAGATGCGTCCCAACCACCGAACAGCCCGGCAATAAAGCTGCCGACAATACCGGCGGTGGTGCAGATGGTTTCTTTCATGTGTATAATCCTTTCTACTTGATATAAGAAAATTCGAAATCATATATTTTGTTAGCCGAAAAACTTCCTTTCAGGATAACAGAATTGGCAGGAGATGTTGTTATATTGACCATAAACGGTGTAAGACCATCTGTGGAAACACCAACGCCTTTAACGGAATGGTTCGGCGTAATCCCGGTAAGTGAAGTTGATGCTGTACTACAGAGCGAAATTGATGTCATATTACTTTTTGGCTGAACTCTCCCACGAATAAAAACGATGTCTCCGTATTTTCGAAAACTTGTTGTGATTTGGCTAAAAGAAGATATGTCCGCTTTGAAATTAGAAACATCTACCCACCCGCTGTCGGTCAGAGTGTTGGCTTGGGCTACGGTGCTAGTCAGAAATGCCTGGTCGTAATAGGCTGTGTCAGCACCTGTACCTTCTGGCTCTGTGGTTTGCCTCAAATCTTGTGACACCCAAGACGAATACTTACCGTATACAGCGTAGTTACCGTTCCAGTACCCCCATGGGAGATACACCCATACCACATACGTATTGTGTGTTGTCGGTATTACCTTTACTTTGACAGTACCACAGTTGATACGATATACTGTAACGCCGCACGCCTTAGCTGCTGATTGGGTAGACTGGTATCCATCTTTGATCTGGATTTCAAAAGAAGCGTTCTGATATGCATTCGCATTGAAGCCGTTACCACTACACACTCGTATAAGTGCGGATCTTGCGTCCCCGCCAGACACTAGCGTGCCCAAACGCACCCAACTCGCCGCGTTGTTAGCACCACCAATGTTAAGCATGCTGTTTGTTATCATCGCATGTGTATGACTAGCTGCCGACTTGCTGTCCAGTGCGGCTTTTACAGCTTTGTTCTGCACCGGATTTATGGAGGTAGCAGACAAGGCACTGTCTACCGCGACCTTGGTTGCACCAGCAGCGATACCGTCCAGTTTCTTCTTATCCGCCGCCGTGTATGACGCTGTTGTCTTATCCAGCACTGACTTATTGTCATGCGAATGTGCATACCCATAAACCGTATTCCAGCCCACATCTGTAATCTTATCCAGCGTTCCCTTATTGTCATGGACGTGTGCTTTATTTGCCGCACCGTTGATAAACTTCCACTGTTCCTCGTCCAGCTGGTCAAGCACTGCCTTGTTGTCATGGGTGTGACTGGATACTGTCAGGCGACCGGTCTTGGTGTCAAGACTTACCGACGTTCCACCGTCACCGTCTATCAAAAAAGCACTCTGCTTTGCCGTGGCGACATATCTCGCGGAGCCCGTTGCGATTGTGGAGAATGCGTTCTGATTCACCTCGGCACCTGCTGAAACGCCTTTTAGTTTCGTCTGCTCCGCGGTCGTATAGCTGGCAGTCGTTGCGTCCAGCACTGCTTTATTGCTATGAGAATGGCTTGAAATCGTTGCTCTGCCGTTGGTGCTAAGTGTAACGCTAGTGCCGTCTTCACCCTCGATCACAAAAGCGGCAGTTTTGCTTGTCGCGGTATATCTTGCTGAACCAGATGCAATTGTGGAGAACGCATTCTGGTTGACTTCCGCACCGGCAGCAATGCCGGCAAGTTTCGTCTTTTCGGCAGCGGTATAGCTGGCAGTTGTTTTGTCCAGCACAGACTGGTTCTCATGTATGTGTGTCTGTCCGTACACCAGCAGCCATGACGTTTCATCGATTTTATCCAAGGTGCTTTTGTTGTCGTGCACATGGGCTTTGTTTGCCGATGCTTTGAAGTCCGCGTAATCCTGTGCCGTGATTCTGTCCAGCACTCCCTTGTTATCATGCTCATGGGATTGCCCGTATACAGTCAGCCACGCTGTTTCATCGATCTTGTCCAGTGTGTCTTTGTTTGCGTGGATATGTGCCTTGTTGACAGCCCCTTTAAAGTCCGCGTAATCCTGCTCCGTGATTTTATCCAGAACGCCCTTGTTGGAGTGTGTATGAGCCATCGCATCAGCACCAGAGCCAGCATCTGCAATACTGCCTCCGCCCTGCCCGCCGCTTTCGCTTGTGATACCGCTTTCCTGTGTGCCTACTGTCAGCTTCGCATTTTCAGGTGCCGCGATCGGAATCTCAATTGCGGTTATGGGGAAAAGGCTCTCCGCGGAATCCCCCGGCAGCTTTGTCCGTACATAGTCGCCGTGTGTGAAGTGCTCCACGCTTTCGTCGATGTCCGCCAGATCGATGGCTTCCGCACGGATCGTGCTTGACGCTTTCCCGTTCTGCCGCAGCCACACCGCCCCTTGGTACGCCAGCGTTCCCGCATCTGTAATATCATCAAAAGTTATAGCCTGCTGTATCAGACCATACTTTTCCATGCGGGATTTGCTGTAGACCATGTTTCCGGATTTCACGAGATCGTCCGTTCCGGTCATGTACTGGATCATAAAAGTGGCATCGTCATCGTCCGCCTTATCTATCGTAAGACGGGCTTCGTTATCTCCGCTGCTGTCCTTTCGTTTTCCCAGCGGCACAACGGCAGTTGCAAGTGCGGTACAGTCATATGTCCAGTCGCAGTTCAGCAGATTTTTGGCATACCGCACGTCCTGAGAGCAGGTCCCGTCCGGAATTGCCAGCCAGTCGATATATCCGGCACAGGTATCGCTGCCGACGTATCGGACACGCAGAATGCCGCCAAACGAGTTCAGCAGCTTGTCTTGGATTTCTTCCCAGAAAGACGGATACACGCCGCTGGAGCGTGCAATCGTTCCCTCTGTTCCGTCCTGTGTCATTGCCTTATGTACCGTTACAGTACCCAGTTCGAAGCTTTTCGACTTGTCCCGCAGCTTTTGGTTGTACATTTTGATATACCAGTACAGTACGTCTTTGGGCGTTGCCCCGCTGATCGAGTAGGCAAAGTGCAGGTCGTTCAGCCATGCCAGAGCTCCCTCGCAGTCATACGTGCGTATGCCATACATGTCCTGACTGTATCCCGTGACTTCTCCGTAAAAAAGTAGTTTGCTGTCCCGCCAGATCTTCACGCGGGACACCTTGCATGCGATCTCTTTGTACAGCGGATGCTGCGGGTAGATCGCAAAGGAAAAGCTGTCCACGCCGTTGACCACAAGCTTCACATCAGGATCTGTGACGTACTCCATGCCGTTGACACTGCCGGTGAAGCACAGCAGCTTCTCATCTACTTTGACCTTATACACTCTTACAGGCTCCTTTCCTGCAGCTTTATCGTCACTGTCAGATCACCCTCTCCGACACAGCAGAACCCGAACTCCTGCGTTGCCCCAGCAGGAATCTCAACGCCGCTGATCGCCGTATCTTTCCCGCTTGGCAGCGATTCGGATTCGTTCAGGTACGTGTCGCTGCTGCCGCCTGTGTGCCGCTCCGTTGCTGTGACATAGAAATCCTTGTCGCCGTTGAACGTCGGCACAGCAGGAACGCCGCCGGCGTTTGTGACGTAGGCGTGGATCAGGGTGGCAGCCGTACCACCAGCTGTACCAACGCCTTTTCCGACCGTGTGACCGGAGCAGGTCACTGTTCTAGCCTTGTTCTTGTACTTATACGGATCGCAGGTCGCCGTCAGCGTCACTTCCCCGATCTGCCCGTCAGGAGAGAGTTCCCCGACAGATACACGCCCCGTGTAGAAGTAATCCTTGTCATCGTCCAGCACGATTTTCACTCGCTTGCCGTTCAGGGCGTTTTGCAGCTTTGCATATGCCGCGTTCAGCCCGAAGCGATCCGCGATAAAGGTGAACTGCATCTTCAGTATGCGGCTTTTGTACGTCACGCCGCCGAAGTACTCCGTAAAGTCCACAGCCCCGTCTACGCCGGGGATCTCCACCAAGTTGGTGTTCGGCTCCGCTTCGCCGATGCTGTAGGAATTCAGAAAAAGCTGGTACGCATCATACGAGTGGTTCCCGTCAAATTTGATGCCTTTCATCTTATGTCACCCCTCTCTTCGCTTTGCTTTGCAGGCTGCCAAGTTCACGGTTCATATCAGTGGCGATAAGCTTCGCAAGCGTTCTGCCATTGATCTTGATGTCATGACCGGACACCGCCACAAGCTGCGGGAAGTAGTCCAGTATCGCCGCCAGAATTTCAGACAGCAGCTCCATAACGCCGGCATTTTCGGCACGGACAGCTTCCTGTACATAGCCTTGCAGCGTGGCAATAGGAGCGACTGCTTCAGGACCTGCTTCGCCGCCTCCCATTATCTTTCCATTGCTCGGATTTACGCCAAATATTGTCGGCTGATTCAATACCATGCCTTTTGCGTGCCACTCTACATCCAAATGCGGAACAGACAGTGGACTTAAACTGAACTCACCAGACCAATGGAACTCCGGCAGCTTGATGTCCGGCAGATGCCAGTCAAAGTCGAACACGCCTTTCAGCCATTCCACAACGTTGCTGACGGTTTCTTTTATGCCGCTGAACTTCTCGGAAGCAGAATCAAAGATGCCCTTGAACGTATCTTTCGCACCGTTGAGGAAGCCTGTCAGATAGCCGGAAACCGTATTCCACAAGCCCATAAACGTGTTGGAAATACCGGTGCCCATTTCGCCGAACCCCTGCTTGATACGATCAGTATCTCCTGTAAATATGCCGACAAAAACATTGAACACGCCCTGCAAAAATTCGAATACACCGGAGATCGCCTGTATAATGCCGTCGATCGCGTTGAACAGCCCGTTCAGCAACCCTGCTACGGTGGAAACTGTTGTCGCCACGACAGTGCCGATCAAAGCAATGATTGGTTGCAGCCAGCTTAAATTTTCGCCAATGGCTTGAATCTTCTCGATCCAGCCCGGCAGATGCTCTGCAATAGTGCTGCTGATCGTGGAAATTACAGGCGTTATCAGGGAGGACAGTATCCCGATCACGCCCGCCACAAACTGACACGCTCCGGCGAACACCGTCATTGCCGTAGATGCCGCACCGCCGCTTTCGACAAAACCGGAAAACAGTTCGGTCAGCGGCGAAACCGCATCTTTCAGGTTGTTCCACGCATCTTTCAGTGCATCGATGACCGGCTGGAAAGATTCCTGCACAAAGGCTGCAACTTCCTGTGCCTTTTCCCACCATTCCCACAGCTTGTCTTTGAACTCGCCGATTTTTGGTGCGATGTCCTGAAACTTTTCCCGTGCAATATCCACCCATTCCGAAAGTTTCTGCATGGCGGGCGTGACAAACTCATCAAGAATCGGCTCGCCGACTTCCGCCTTGAACTGCCGCCATTTTTCAGCAAGATTCGCTTGCGTATTCGCATACTGATCTGCTTCTCTTGCCGCCTGTCCCGTTGCACCGGAATTGTCGAGCATCCATTGTGCATAATCTAAACGTGTGGCTTGCTTTGTTGCTTCATCTAGGTTTGCCCACGCTTTCGTTTCGGAAACGATGCCTTTTTCAACAGCATATGCCGCCATTTGTGTGTCATTGGCAAACAGTCCGATGGCTTCACCGCCCTCATAGGAGCCGTTAATGAAGCTGTTCAGATGCCCCATGGATTCGTCCAGTGACACGTCACAGAACGCAGCTGCATCAGATGCCATGTACAAGCCTTTTGCCGCCAAGTCTGTGGCATCTTCTATGCCGAAGCCTAAGCCCTTAAATTTTGCGGTCATTGAAGTCATACTGCCGGTCAAACGGGTTGACAGTACGCCTGTGGAATCCGCAATGCCCTGCATCTTCTTTTGTGCTTCACTGGAATATCCGCCCATGATCTGGTCAAATGCAGAATTTTCCGCTGACACCTCTGCCGCAGATTCTACAGAATCCTTACCGAAGTCCCAGAGTGCCTGTCCTGCCCTTGCGGCAAGATCGATCAGCTTTTCAAATCCGCTCGCCAATACATTGGCAATGGCACCCTTCATGACGGAAAATCCGCCCTCTGTGTTTTTGGCACTGTCCCCCAGTTCCTTGACAGACTTTTTCGCCTTTCCGGCGGAATCGTCCAGATTTTTCTGTTCCGTGTTCAGCTGGTCGGCGGCTTTCTGTGCCCGTTCCAGCTTTTTTTCGTTGTTCTTCAGTTCAGAACTCAGCTTTTCGATGTTTTCCGCACAGGCTTTCGCCTCGTCGGATTCCTTGCCGGTTTCTTTGCGAAGATCCTTGTACTTGTCTTTCAGCTTGTCCAGTGTCGTCCGCTGTAGTTCCACCTTTTTGGTCAGGATTTGCAGAGATTCCTTGGTGTCAGAGATGTCGCCGCTTTTTCCTTTAAACGCCTTTCCAAACGCCTGCCCGATCTTGTCGAATGCCTTAGACATCCGCGTCTCTGTCTTTTCGGCATCGTCCTGCGTGGTTTTCAGCTGTTTTCGCGCTTCACTGCTGTCTACGACGATCTTGCCGCATAGCTTGAAAATATCCGTTTTCCCTCACCTCCCGTCAATAGATTTTTTCTGCCGCACCGAACTGCATCTTCTCAAACCGGGCGATATTCTGCCGGATCAGCGCCGGCACATCTTCTTTCCGGATGTGCTGAGACTGTTCTTTTGCAGAACTGGTCTGTAGCCCGTCCATAAATTCCTGGAAAGACTTGTCGCGCACTTGATGCAGGAAAAACTCCCAGCACTGCTGCCGGGAGGATTCCTCATATATCTTGCAGACCGTCTCTGCGAACCGATGCTGCCGGAGAGCAGCGCCAAGCAGCCCCATAGGGTCAGCATACCGCCGCCAGATCAATTCGCAGAATCCGGTGATGCTGTCTCCGCTGCCGCAAACGGCAGCAATTCCGTGAAAAAATCCTTCATTCCCTGCGATGTGACAAGCTGCCGCAGCATGGCAGCGTATGTGCCTGCGCCGGACTTTGCGATCTCTGCCTCAGATTTCCCGGTAACCGATGCCAGCAGCTGCCGGAGCAGCGGCTCACACTTCCGATAGTTTCGGATGATAATAGCGGCCGCCTTTGCTGCAGCTACTGCACCAACCTCACGGAAATTTCCGCTGCCGAGCCGGGAAATGGCGGCGGCGATCGCCGGATCTTCTGTCAGAGCTGCGATCTCGTCCGAACCAACGGCGGATGCGATGTCGAACAGCATCCCCATATCCTCTGCGGTAAGTTCCCGCATATTTACCTGCTTCATACGCCTGCTCCTTTCACTTGGACGCTGCCGCGCTGGCAGCTACATTCTGGACATCTGCACTTGTTTTCGGATAATAGATACGGATGTTCAGACTTGTCATGCGGTCGCTGTCAGAATACGGCCGGTATGCCTCAAATGTCAGCGGCAGCACACTCGCTTCAAAACTCTTGCCGTCCACCTTTGCGCCGCTGGTGCAGATGGCTTTATCGAAAACAATGACAATAGGCTTACGGTCTTTCAACGTTTCGCCCACATACGCCAGCTTGTCGATCCAGTGCTTTTCTTCAATCTTTTGTCCGGTCGTGCCGACCAGGTAGTCTTTTGCGCCCTGCGATTCTACCAGATTGGAAAATAAGGCATGGTTCAGCAGCTCTGGCGTCATGTCCAGAGCATTGATGGTCATTGTGCCGGTCTCTCCGGTCTTTACCACACCGCCGTATACCTTGACGCCTACGCCGTCGATCGGCACATCGTACAGTGTGCTGGTGATCTCCAGGCTGTTACCGCCGGATGTCGCACACAACAACGTTTCTTTAAAATTGAACTGTGCATTGCCGCCGGAGGTGCCGGTCGTCAGCGTCAGTCCTTTGTGGATCGTCCCTGCGCCCAGCCAGATCCGCTCTAATGTATTTTGGGTCATGCCGTGTTGTCCTGCCTGCATATTACTCCACTCTCCATTCTATGTATTTCAGATTGATCTGTATTTTTTTCAGCCGTGCATCGTCGCACGGAACAGCAACAGCGCTGTTAAAGAACAGCACCACTGCATAATCATCACCGGATGTGCTATATCCGGTGACTCTGGGGAACGCCCTGCAAATTCTCTCCCGGGCAGTTATCAGTGCATCCCAGCTCGTCCCAACCAACGTGAGCAGGAACATCCCGGACAGCATACCGCTTTCTTCTGTGACCGGGCTGCTGCTGCAATGTCCGACACAGTAGACCGACGGCAGCTTTCCGGCAGTCTGATAGGTCTCATACTGATATGGTATTTCCGCTGTGTCCAGGCGAGCTTTTACCGCCGCCAGCAATTCTCGTGTCATGATAGCCCTCGTTTCAGCAATGCCGCCAGGCATTTTTCCGCCTTCGGCAGATCCTGATCTGCGGTGTGCTGCAAGGTGTGTTGCGCTGCCTTACCGTCCGTCTTGTAATATTGCACTCCGTTTTTTCCGTATACAACCGTGACCTTCCCTTGATATGTCGGTTTCCTTGACCCGGTGTATCCAGCAACAGGGACGTACCAAGGGGACGCTCTGCCGTCACCGTTCGCTGCATGGGAACCTGTCCCAAACTCATTCCAGACGGCGTTTTCTAGGTTGCTGCCAACAGTAACGGAATGCTCTGCCGTGTCAACAACATAGTCCCATGAGCCTTTCAGCTGCCCCTCGTCTACGGGAGACATTGCCGCAGCATCTGCCGACAGCAGCGCACCCATTTCCGTGAGAAATTGTTCCACAGCGCTGTCAATCAGATCGGCAGCCTCCAGGATATGCGTTTCCAGTGATACCGTTTCCATTTTCACTGTGCCGCACCTCCCGTGTACCGCAGATAGATTTCCAGCTGTGATCCGTCTCCCATTTCCATAGGGTTGTCAATGTCAAGCACATCATACCGCTTTCCGCCACAACGTAAGCGGTAGTTCTCCGGGACAATGTTCTCCGGCAGTTGCACCCAGTCCGCCACAAAAATATGCGTAGACTGTTCCGTCTTGGCGTTGTACGTCGTGTAACGGCTATCGCTACCAGAGAGGTCAAGCCAGCCATTGAGCGTAAGCACAGGCGTTTCCTGTTCCACTGCCTCGCCGATCTCGTTGACCTTGCTTTCCACAAGCAGCAGTTCCGCATCTATATTTCCACCAATCAAGCCGTGCATTGTCAGAACCTCGCTTTCCGGTATCTGTCCAGGAATTTGGTCAGCCGTGCAGGAACGCCCAGAATCCCGCTGTAAGCGTCCTCTCCGGAAAAGGTCACGCTATGCCGGCTGATGGTTTCCGATGCAATTCCCGCCCTGTCGGCGGCGTTCTGCCCCGCCCTGCTAAGCTTGTACCGCAGAATTTCCACGCACCCCATTACCACGTCCGGCGGATATGCTACACGGTGCAGCACCGCAGAATCGGTGTCCGCCGGAGCAGGTGACAGCATGCTGTCCGGCAGTACCGTGTACAGTTGCTCGCCGATCTGCACGGTGTCCCCTGTCAGGATCCGCAGGCTCGGTGTCAGCATGACACCGCCCTGAATCGCCGTCACGTGCCGGAAGCCGCGTTCTGTAAAGGTGTTGTGCGTTTCCTGCCGGATCGCAGCTTCCAGTGCGGCAAGATGTTCCGCAAGCAGTTCGTCCGGTGTTTCGGTGTCCACAAATTTCCGGAGATGCTCCACTGTCATCAGCATGGTGTCCGCTCCTTACTTCTTGAACTTTGCCAGTACCACCTTGGAGGTGTCAGACAGTGCTACCGCATAGAACCGATCTGCGCTGATGTCTGTCTTTCTCGCCAGTGTTGCACGTTCGATTTCCACGTTGGTGTCACGCTTCAGGTAAATGGTCAGTGCGGCAGTGTCGTCCTCGGTTTCGTCGTCCTGATTCAGCTTGACGATAGGGCAGAAGTAGCACGCCGTAGTGGACTTTGTGACCTTGTCGCCGACCTTTGCAGCGGGCAGGGTTTTCCGGATCTCCGCGATGTTCCCCTCAGTCGCCGCCGTGCCGCTTTCGTCAAAGTAGTACCACTCGCTGTACAGCGGTACTTTCTTGGACGGCACCACGCGGCAGTTTGCCACCATGCCGATTTCACCGGTCAGCATAACGCCGTTCGTGTACTTGTCTGCACTGAGGAAGTCGCTGTCCTTCCGCAGCTGTGTCACCTGCTTCGGGTGCACAAAGATGACCTTGTCCGTGTTCACTTCCTCGTCCAGCACGTCAATGGCGTCCACAATGCCGGCGTACTTGATCGCTGCCGCACTGCCGTCATAGGTCAGCTGTGCCCCCTGCAACGCAGCCATGGCATCGGCATCAACCTTTGCGGCGATCGCTTTTCCAAGCTGGTTGTTGGTTTCTGCCACCGGATTGCCGTAGCCGGCCAGCACAGATTCGTCAGTCAGTTCCACCGCTTTCATTGCTTTCTTGATCTTTACGGTGGTGGTGCCGGTCTGGAGCTTTACGGTGTCTGCCTTTACGCCCTCGGCAACGTCTACCGCATCGCCGATGTAGCTGTACTGCGGCACGGTGATCGTGTCGCCCGGTACGCCCTGCAGGGTGGTGTCCACCTTTGCGAACGGGGTGACGACGATCTTGCTGGTGATTTTGGCGGAGATCATATCCGCCATGACCTGCGGGTTTACAAGGTCCTGAATGGTTGTTGTTTCTGGCATAGTTATTCTCCTTTTCTACCGGTCAGGGTGTCGTATGTGTCTTTGTCGGTCTTGTACAAGTCCAGCCGCTGGGCGTAGGACATCTTTGCAAACGCATCAGCAGTGACCGCAGAGCCGCCGCTGTTGTCCGGCAGCTTCTGTTCCAGTATCTGCTTTTTCTCTGCCGCTGCGAACTGCGTCGGATACTGGGATTTCAGCGTTTCCAGCGTGGTGTCCCAGCCTGTCAGTCTGCCCTTGTCGTCCAGAGCCACGCCGTCCATGCCTTGCAGTTTGTACGTCAGATAGTCTGTGTCCAGTGCTCCGGCTTTCAGCAGTGCCACCTGCACCGCAGCGTCCAGCTTCGCCTTGGCAAGCTCTGCTTCCAGTTCGGTGACGCGGGCGTTCTCCTGTGTCTGCTTGGCGGCGTTGTCTGCCTTTGTCTGCTTCTGGGCTTGCTTTAACGCGTCCTGCGCCTGTTGCAGCTGCACCTGCAACGCGTTGTACTCTGCCGCTGTGTAAGTCTTTTCCGGCGGCGTCGCGTTGGGTTCAGGCGGCTGTGCCGGATTCTTTTTCGGTTCGTCTGCCATTTTTGAATCAGTCCTTTCGTAATTTGGGTATAAAAATAGCACCGGTTTCCCGATGCTGATTTTTCGATAAAAGAACGCCGTACCCGCTGGCTTTTCTTGTTCTTGTTTTCCGTCCCTCCGCCAGTTTATGCCCGTGGTCGGGGCTGGTTTATGCCTTTTGTGTAATAGCGTTGCACATCTCTGCCATAGCACTGCACAACACCGCGTAGCCTTGCAGGTCGTCAAACGCATCAGGCGTGACTTCTGCCATTTCTTCCAACTTTTCCAGCAGGATTTCTTTTGCTTTTTGTTCCATAGGTTTCTCCTTTCGGGCATGAAAAAAGCACCTCGTTTGAGATGCTTTCCTAAAAATTCAATTTAAAATAATTTTATTGCAATAGACGATTCGACATAAACAGCTCCTGTCATATAGTCATTTACAACTCGGATTTCATCGCCTTCATGCTTAAAAATTTGTATCATATCGCCATCTAGTGGTTCAATAATTTCTTTTTCCGCACGAAAATCCGGAAAATTCTTTTCAACAAAAGCAACTGTTTCATGATATTTCTCTATGCTGTATTCACCGCATATTGTGTAGTCAAAAGCCATTTATATCATCTCCTAAAGCCCTGCACGCTTGTCGTACTCCGGATTGCTTTTTACAGCTGTTTCATATATGTCCTGGATTGCTTCTTCTTTTGTCATTCTCTTTCGACGCATTTTGCTTTCTACGAGTTCATCAAATGTTGGGTTTGGGTGAATGGCATCTAACTCAATTCGTGCTTCTTCATCAGCCATTCTGCTTCGTGCTTCTGTGCGATAATAATTGCGTAGTTCAAAAGCTTTCTTTGCACGTTCCTCTGCTGGCAAGTCATCTGGAATTTCGTTCGGGATATTATGTATACGCTCATGATACCATAATCGTACCGACTTGTTATCCCTTTTTATTATACCACCATCAGCCACAGAAGTCAACGCCTTTTCGCCGATTTTCTCCGGCGAATACGTCTTTCCGCTGCCGCCGTTGCCCTTTGTTGCAGGCGGCGTGACTTCCACAGCATGCCCCGCAGGAACCGGAGCCGTTCCGTCCGGTTTCCTCGCTGTTTCCTGCACGTATCCCGCACGATATGCCGCGTAGGATTCACTGGAAACCTTCACAAGGGCTCTGTGCTGGTTGTCATACTTGTAATCGCCGTCGGCTCTGACTGCCCATCTGGGGCGGCTATAGGCGTGGCAGCGGCAGTTGATGTCCTCGGACGCAATGCCAAACTTACCGGGTGCCTGTGCCTTTCTGCCGTCCACCTCAAAGGGCTCGTCCAGTTCGCGGACCTGCCCGTCCAGCTGGACATGGTGCGGGCGTGTCTTTTTGTCCATGGTGCTGTCCCACTGCTTCACCAGATCTGCCCCCTGCTGCTTCGCCGTTCTGGCGGCTTCCAGTCTGGCAGCGTTGGCGATGCGGTTTCCCTCGGTGCGGACGATCAGCTTCGCCCGTCCCAGTGCCCCGCCACGCATAGTGGCATAGTTGCCGATCATTTTGCCGGTGATCTGGTTCGCCATGTCCCCGTAGCTTGCACCAGATGCAAAGCCGGCGGAAACGATGTCGGTGATATGCTTTTTCAGTCCGGCAAAGTCCTCTCCGATGCTGTCATACAGCGGCTTTACAAGCTTCGTGTCGTTGACGGCAGCCTGACAGACCTTGTCCTGCGGAATTGGCAGCGAAAGCCGCAGCCCGTCGCTTTGCAGTTCGTACAGCACCGCCGTGTGCCCTGTGAGATAGCAGTCCTGCAAGTACTCCTGCACGGTGCGGTACGTCTTGCTGTGCAGCTTTCCGAGAATGCGTTCCAGCTGCTTCTGCAAGCCCTGCTGAAACGCTTTCTGGTAGGCAACAGCCTGCCGGTTTTCCACGTCAGTCCGTTCGTCCAGCTGCCGGAGCCTGTCCTTGACATCTTCCAGTGCTTTCTGATACGACCGTTCCAGCTGCTCCATGACTTTTTTCTCGGAAAGCAGCTCATACTGCGTGGTCTGCTTCTGTGCCGGTGTCATCTGCCGCACCTTCTTCCAGCTGCTGCATCAGGCTGTCCAGCTGTGCACCGTCCGTCTGTTCCAGCGACTTCCGCACCTCTGCCTCGTCCAGTTCCAGCACCTTGCACAGCGGCTGCAGCACGGCTTCCACGCCCAGCTGTGCCGCCGCGGCAAGCAGAGTGCTGACCTTGATCTGCACGGCAGCAGCTTCCGCACTGCCGATCGCCGCGTTGTCGGATTCGTTCGTGATACAGGTTCTTGTGAAGTCCATTTTCACGTCAGCACGGGTGAACGCCGTCCCCCTGTCCTTGTTGATCTGCTGCAGTACCACGTCGATGATGCCGCCCATCATCTGCCGCAGGTGTGTTTCCAGCTTGCCGCACTTGATGTCCAGCAAGGCGTACCGGGACTTGATGACCACGTTGGTGATATTGCCGTCGCCGACCTGTGCGGCGTTGAAGCCCATGCCGAACTGATAGATGTTCTCTTTGTCCAGTTCCAGCTTGACCTTGCGGGCTTCATAGGGCACTTCTACCGTTTTCATATCCACCCCGCCGCTTTCGCCGGTGCCGATCACCTTCTTGGTCTTGATGTTTTGCATCAGTTCTGTCATGTCCGTGCCGCCGTATCCGGACACGACCACCAGATACTCCGCCGCGTCCTGCAGGTTGTTGGACAGCCCGCAGGACATCAGGTCATAGTCGTCGATCAGCGACTTCACCGGCTGAAGCCCCGAAACGCGTTCACGGTTGTTGTCGATGCGGAACCACGGCAGAAAGCCCAGCCCCTCGAAGTAGGTATCGTCGGAATTGCCCTTTTTGTAGAGCACATGCGGCCGTGGATTGGGAAGCCCGTTTTCCGGTTCGTCCAGCGTGATCGTGCCGCTGTCCGGCTGCGTATACGTCCACGTCTGCGTGTCGTCCATGACAAGCACCTTGTACACCGTGTGCCCGTACATGTCTGTCCGCTGCGGATACCGGTACAGCACGTAGTCCCTGCCGTCAGAAGTGTACCTGCCGTCCGCTTCCACCACAGACAACGCATCGGCACACTGGAACGCCAGCTTGCCGTCTGCATTCATATAGGCGTACAGCCAGCCCCAGCCGCAGACCACCGCATCTGTGCAGGCATCTGCCAGCTCCGCCCGAAAGCGGTCGTTCTCGTTGAAGTAGCTGTCCAGTTCCTTTTGCAGCCGGTCATCTTCGGCGACCACGATCCTGTCACGGTTGCTGAGCAGATACTGCACTTCCTGATCTGCCAGTTCCGTGAAAAACGGGTGCGAGATTTTGATGTTGCTTCTGGTTTTGTCCTCTTGCAGCTCTCCGTGGGCATCGTAGTAAAACAGGCGGTAGTTCTGTATCGCATGGCGGGCGTGGTAGTACTGCCGCCCGATGCGTGCCTGTGCCTTCTGCGGATCCCCGTATGCTGTGTTCAGCAGCGTTTGTATCTCTCCGATCGTCAGCATTCTTTCACCTCCTACACAAGCCACATGCCAAGCGGCTTGGGATTTTCATATACTCCGGTCAACGCGTCCGGTGCGTCGTCGTGGGCATTCTTGCCGGTACGCTGATAAGACAGCACCGCACCGGCAAAGTCCCGCCAGCGGTCTGCCCAGTTCACCGGAAACAGCACGTTCTGCATCACGCCGGTGCTGTTGGATAAAATCCGTGCAGTCTTGTTCTTATGCTGGTGAAACCACGTGATTTTCGTGTGCCGGTTCCCCAGCTTCCGGCATTCCCGTTCCACGTTTCTGGCGAACCCTCTGCCGCCGTTGTTGGATTCGATGATCGCACAGCCGATGTTGTGCTTTGTCAGCATCTGTGCAGTCTGCGGCTCGGTGGTTTCCATGGGCGCACTGGTATAGAGCACGTCCAGCACGTAGTACGTGCCGTTGTATACGCCGTAGCAGATGCTGCACAGGTAGTCGCTGCCCTCGTCTGCGGTATCGGTGTAGCACAGCAGATACTGGAGCAGGGATGCCCCGTTCTCATCCACCGGCAGTGCAGTGTACGTTGGAATCCTGGTGTACAGTCTGCCCCTGATGTCCATGGGCTCCTGCTGATAGTTGGCGGCGGCGATCTCTTTTCCCATGGCACTCGTCTTTGCCAGATAAGACCTTTTGGTCAGCACGGCATCACAGAGCATTGTGCCGTCGTCCTGCAACGCTTTCATACAGACGTGCCGCATCTTTGCACCGGACTTTCGGTAGTGCTCCAACGCCCGCCCCGCGAGGTCGTCTGTTGCCCAGCGTGTCATGATGATGAGCAGCTTTCCGTTTTCCTCCAGGCGGGACTGCATCGTATCCGTAAACCAAGCCCAGTGCTTTTCTTTCACCAGTTCGTTGTTGGCTTCTTCGGCGTTTTTGATGAGGTCGTCGATAATCATCAGCGATGCCCCGAAGCCGGTCGCCGTACCGGTGGGCGATGTGGCAAGGTAGTTGTTGTAGCCGCCCTCCAGACTCCACAGGTTCATTGCCCCGTCGCCGTGCTTGATGCGGGTGTCGGGGAACACATCGGCGTACACCGGTATGTACAAGTCCGCTTTTTGCTTGGAGATCGCGTTTCGCACATTCTTGGAAAACATGGTGGAAAGCGTTTCGTTGTAAGAGCCTGTCATGATTTTCTGAGAGGGATCACGGCCGAGCACCCACTCCACCAGCAGACCGGCCGTTCTGGACTTGCCGTGACGGGGCGGGAGATTCACGATCATCACTTCGTCATCGGACTCCACGAACGCCTGAAACTCCCTGCACAGCCGCACAAGATACTGCCGGTCAGGCTGATAAAAGTCAGGTGCCATCAGGCTGCAATAGGCAAAAAAGTCACGCCTTGCCAGTTCCGCTTTCGCACCGAGCACGATCAGCCGCTTATCCACTGCCGATCACTTTCCGCAGTTCTTCTGTGGTGAGTTCTGCAAATGGATTTTTCTGCACCGATGCCTCCACCTTTGTGGTGTACTCCCCCGTCATCTTGTTCAGCGTGTCCACAGCTCGGATACGGTCTGCGGCGGCGTTGTCCTCGTCCCTGGCGATGTCGGACAGCAGCTCCTGCCGGTCTCTTGCCGTCATAATGCGTGCGGTCTGGGCAGCTTCGGACAGCTGTTTGATGTAGGCGGCAATGCCACTGTTTGCCACTAGTTTGTAGGCATTTCCCCGTGCGTACTGCTCCGAATACCCCGCAGAAACGGCAGCCTGTTCAGCGTTACCGCACTGCACGTAGTATTCTGCAAATTTTCGCTGACGTTCGGTCAATACGGTCACACTCCTTTCAACTGCATACAACAACAAAAAAACGCCGCAAGGAAATCCTCACGACGTTTTGCTTTTTTCGTCAGTATAAGTATAGCATGGAATGCGGATTACTGCAAGTGAGATTCGGTGAGATTGTGTGAGGTTTTTTCCAGCATGGCAAGCCCCTCATGAAAAATCTTTCTCGTCACGCCATAGTCCCGATGCACCACCAAACGGGAGATTTGCTTCAGACTGTTTCCCGTCAGCAGATGCGATTTCAGTATGATCCGCATTTCCACCTCCTTTGCACCGCCGCCGGAAATGGCACGGTTGATCTCCTGCAAAATCCACAGTTTCAGCTGATCCCGTTCCTGTTCCAGCTGCTCGATCTCCTCGTCGATCTCTGCGGCACGCAGCAGCTTCTGTTCCGTGCGGTTTTCGGCAGAACCGTGTGCGGCTCCGATGCTGTCGAACTGCACCGACTTTACAGACGTGCAGATTTCTTTGTCGATCTGGAGATCTCTTATCAGCTTGGGGATATCACGATAGCGTGTGATCTTTTCTTCGATGGTCATTGCATCTCCTCCAATTCCGGCAGTCCTGCCTTCTGCCGCAGTTCATTGCACACCTGCCGCAGGTCAATGCTGTGCAGCGTCAGTGCCGCATAGTACGGCGTGAGCAAGTCACGCTCGATCGACCGGAACTGTGCCAGATCGTTGTCGCTCCGGGTTTTGGCATAGCGTTCCAGTGCAGTGCGGTACCGGTTCATCTGCCCTCGCAGGATATGCTCTGCGATGCGGACGCAGCCGGTATCGTCCTTGCAGCTGTCGGCACTGTTCCCGCCGTCCTTCTGGAACAGCGGGCAACTTATCACACAGTAGGTTTCGTAAACGCTGCCGCTCTGTTCCTGCTGGTGCTTTTCCGCAGTCCAGCCCTCGACTGGCACAAAGCGGCGTGACCAGCTGCATCCGGTTGACGCACTGGGTACGGCGTGCCTGCACCGCCAGCAGAGCGTGGCTTTCTTGATTTGCTTGTTTTCCATGTAGATCCACTCCTTTTGGGTTTCATGCTCGGTTATGCTCGGTCAACGCTCGCGTGCGTTAGGCTTACGCTCGGCGTGTATTAGCGTTTCTTCCGGTTCTCCCGATACTGTTTCTGATACGCTTTTCGCCGGCGTATGGCACAGGCGTTGCAGAATCTCCGGTCACCTTTCACGCCGATCAGCGGCTTGCCGCAGGTTTCGCAGTGCTTGGTGTTCATGGCTGTGCCTCCTTCGCTTTGCGTATTCTCGCTTTCAGGCTGTCGATCAGGGTGTCCTGCGTCGCGTTCTTGTCCTGCAGGGCAGCAAGGACATCGTCGTCCCGTGTACCGGTCACTGCAAGGTGATGTACAAAAACTGTAGCTGTCTGCCCCTGCCGGTGCAGCCGCTTGTTTGCCTGCTGATACAGTTCTAAGGACCAGTTCAGCCCGAACCAGACCACATGGTTTCCGCCCTGCTGCAAATTCAGCCCGTAGGCACAAGATGCCGGGTGTGCCAGCAGAATGTCGATCTGACGGGCGTTCCAGTCCGCTGCGTCCTGTGCATTTTGCAATACACGGACACGCAGCTTAGACCCCGCCAGCAACGTAGTGATCCGTGTGACGTCATGCCGGAAATTGTAAAACACCAGTGCCGGTGCCCCGTGCAGCTGCTCCAGAAGCTCCTCAAACGCCTCCAGTTTGCACCGGTGGATCTCTACCGCACTGCGGTTCTCGTCGTATACAGCCCCGTTACACAGCTGCAGCAGCTTGTTGGACAACGCTGCCGCCGATCCGGCATCGATCGTAGCTTCGTCCACCTCCAGCAGCATTTCCCTTTCCAGCTGCTGATACGCTTTCGCCGCCTTGCTGTCCAGCTGCACCGGGATCGTGTCATACACCAATTCCGGCAGCTGCAAATAATCCTCGGCTTTCATGCTGATGCAGATGTCGCCGATCTTGTCCTGTATGGCCTTCTGTGCATCTTCCTTTGCCTCATAGGTCGTGAAGTGTCCGCCGTGGGTATTGCTGTTGAAATACATCTCCCGAAATCCGGTGACAGTCCGCCCCAGACGGATACCACCGTCCAGCAGATACAGCTGTGCCCACAGATCCTGAATGCTGTTCGGTGCTGGTGTGCCAGTCAGTTCGATCAGCCGCTGCACATGAGGCCGGATCCACGTCAAAGACTTAAACCGCTTTGCCTTGCTGGATTTGAAACTGCTGCTTTCGTCGATAACGATCATGTCAAACGGCCATGCGTTTTTGAAATAATCCACCAGCCAGACGACATTCTCCCGATTCGTGATGTAGACATCTGCCGGACTGCACGCTGCACGGATCCGCTTCTGTGTGCTGCCCAGAATCATGGAGAACCGCAGGTGCCGCAGATGATCCCACTTCGCCGCCTCTGTGTCCCATGTAGCTTCGGCAACTTTCTTCGGGGCGATGATCAGACACCGGCACACCTGCAGCCGATTATAGATCAGCTCCTGTACGGCGGTCAGTGTGATCACCGTTTTTCCCAGCCCCATATCCAGAAACAGCCCCAGTGCCCGATCGGATACGATCCGGTCAATGCAGTACTGCTGGTAGGGGTGCGGCGTGAACTTCATTCCGGCAGTCCATACGCGGTGATATGCTTTTGCATGAACTTGTCCACCTCCTCCTGTGTACTCAGCACATAGACTTTCGTGCCGACCGCAGCCAGCCGCTTTATCTGCAGCTGCTGGGATTTGGATAGATTGCCTTTTCGCCCCGGGGCTTTCAGTTCCACCGGCACGATCCCGCCGCCCGGGAAAAATACCAGACGGTCAGGTACGCCGCAGCAGCCCGGCGACGTCCACTTGTATGCCCTGCCGCCGATACGCCGTACACAGCGGCAAAGATAGCGTTCCACTTGTTTTTCATCGTCCATGTCAGTCCTCGCTTTCGTTTTTGTGACCTCACGCACGCACGCGTATACATACACGCATCAGGCGTATTAGGTATATTATATACCCCTCTATTCCCCTATTTTATATATTCTATTACTATTAAAGTTGACAAGTTGACAAATAATAAAATATATCGCAGCTACGATGCTTTTACGTCAACTTTGCTGTCAACTTCTCTGTCAAACTGTCAAAGTTCCCATGTTTTCCCATAGTTGACGGCAAAAGAGAAAGTTGACGGTTTAGGGTATCCGTAAAAATCCTTTTTGCGTGCCATACACGACACCGAACCGCATATTGGATTTACATCTTTCCCACCCCGGGATCCTAGCCAAAATTGCATTGATCTCCGCCGCATCAGACCTCCGGAAATAGCGGATCTCGCCGCCGAACGCCTCGCACCAGATCTCAACAGCACATACCCGCTCCCGACGTTTCAGTTTCGTCTTTTCCTTGTCATTGGCGAAGCCGCCCGCCCAGTACATCTTATGCTCAAACAGCGTCCGTTTCTCCCAGTCCTCCGGAATCTCCCGATCCAGAAAGTCCCGGATAACGCCCTCTTTCGCACTGTGTTCGCTGTGTTCTTCCTGTGCCTGCTTTGCGTACGCCTCTACCTCCGGCAGCAGATACAGCTTTTCGCCGTTGTGCCACAGTGTGAGTGCCTCTGCCCAGATCTGCGGCACATTCGCCGCCAGTTCCGTAAATACGCTTTTCGTCGGCTGCTGTACACCGCACTCCACCGGCCAGAAACGCCGGTTTCCCGTATGGTCCCGCAGGAATTCTTCTTCGTTGGTCGTGCCGAAGAATACGCATCTTCTGGGGTACCGCCCCGTTCGTCTGCCGTAAGGCTCCCGAAAAATGTCCTCCTGCTTGGATAAAAACTGCTTGATCTTGTTGTCGTCCGCCTTGGACATTCCCACCAGTTCCGCAAGCTCCATGATCCAAGATCCCTGTATGGTTTCGTATGCATCCTTTCCGTCAAACGTTGTCAGACTGTCGTTGAACCACTTCGGTGCCAGCAGCCGCAGCAGCGTGGATTTTCCCAGCCCCTGCGGACCTGCCAGAACCGGCATATAGTCGTACTTGATGCCGGGGATCATGGCACGTGCCACTGCCGCAGTCAGGGACGTTCTCGCCACAGCACGGGTATAGGCACTGTCTGCGGCTCCCAGATAGTCGATGTACAAGGTTTCCACTCTCGGCACACCGTCCCATTCCGGAAGGCTTTTCAGATAATCCTGCACGGCATTGATCTTGTTTCGGTGACAGCATAGGCTTACAGCATCGCTGATCCGGTCCTTTCCGGTCACGGCGTATACCTTTTCAATGTAATGCCGCAGTCCGGCATCGTCATTGTCCGTCCAGTCCCGCACCTCCGGACTGTCGTTCCAAGGCAGTGCACCCAAGCACAGGATCCGGTTGGAAAATTCCTCGAAAACAAACTTTCCTTTCAGATTCGGATCGTTCTCCAGAATAATCAGTACGTTGTCTGTGGTTTTCAGGGGCTTTCCGGATTCGGAATGCACCTGCAGCATCTGCATCCAGTCCGCATTTTCCGCAGGTGCAGCCCCGAACGCCGCCGTAGCAGTGGCGTACCGTTCCTGCAGCAGCAGTTGTGCCACACCGGTATCTTTGACTGCATAATCACACGCCGCCTGATAGGACGGCAGCTTGTTTGTCGGCGTATCCGGCTTTGCATCGCTGTCCTTGTCGCCGAACAGGTGCAGCCGCATCAGATCAAACGCATTGCACAGCTTGCCGCCTGCCGGATCGTGTGCGTGATGGGAAAAGAGAAACTTGCCGCCCTCATAGACCACCGCACCGCCGGTAGTTGTGCCGCCGGCATAGGTGAAGCGATCTCCGGTATCACACACTGTGTACTTGTCCGGCAGGAGCTCTGCAATGACCTTGTACACGTCATATATCCGGCAGAACGCCCCTACCACGCCGGACTTCTCTGTCGGATCTGCCTGCTTTGTTCCCCGCGGGATTTTCGGTGCAGTCAGCCCTGCCCACTGTTTCACGTCCCGCCAGTCGGCGTACATGCCCAGAATGCCGTCGGGATCGGCGAAATACTTGTCCCCGTAGGTGTAGACGTAGGTACTGTCCGCACAGCACGACGGCCAGTACATCAGCCGTGATGCCTCAAAGGTCGTCGGATCGCACTGTTCCATGCCGATGTACTCTGCCAGTTTCCGTGCGATCGGCTCGTATTCGTCCGCCGTACACGTTCTGGACAGCGGAATCAGTACACGCAGTCTGGGTGCCGCTTCACTGTGCTTTCGGGTGGAGTACACGCAGTAGGCACAGTTCAGCCCTTCGATCCGCTGCAGGACCCCCTGCGTACCGCCGGGAGCGATGTTGTCCATATCCAGTGTGACGACCTCTCTGCCTGTCACTGCGGATGCTTTCCGCTGCCTGCCCTCCAGTGTGCCGGCAACGTAGCCGCCTACATCTTTCAGGCTGTCCTGTTTGGGTTTCGGCAGCTTCAGATATTCCTCCAGCGTTTCCGTTCCCCGCATAGGCGTTGCAAGCTTCGCCACGAGTTCTGACCACCGCAGCTGCTGGGCGTTCCACTGCGTGGCTTTCCGGCTGCTGCCGGTGGTTATGGTAATCTTTCTGTCGTTTTGCATTCGTCAACACCACCTAATCCTTTTTGTAATAGTCCCCCACGAATCCGGCGGCATTGAGTACCAGCCCCGCCGCCCACGGGATCGGCTGCCGCATCAGTTCACACGCCGCCTGCAGATCCGCACGTTCTTCCGGACAGTCGATCACCGCCTCATCGTGAATGTGCATGACCGTCTGATAGCCGGCATCTTCCAGCCGCTGCAGCGTCACTGCAAGGCAGTCCCTTGCGATCGCCTGCACAATGTTCTCTGTCAGCTTGCCGCCGTAGGTTTCCAGATCCGCCCACTTTTTGCCCGCCTGACTTACGCCGTAATAGTGCAGGCTGTCACTGTCAAACCGGTTCTTTCCGATATGCGGGCGGGCATAGAACAGCTTTCTTCCGGACGGCAGCTGCACAGTCAGAAAATCCTGCTTTGTTGCAAAGTCGCCCTCTCTGCGGAAGATACAGCCGTTTACGCCCACCGGTGTACACGTCTGCACCGCCTGCAGGGCTGCATTCTCCAGCTGATACCACAGTCTTGTGATATTCGGGTTCGCCTTTCTCCAGCGATGTACAATGTCCGGCAGCTCGTCCTCAGACAGCCCCATTTTTAAGGCTCCCATGTTGATCAGAGCACCAGCGGAACCGCCGTACCCCAATGCCAGTTCTGCGATCTTTCCCTTTTGCCGCAGTGCGTATTCCGGATTGCCCTTTTTGATTTTTTCAATAGGTACACCAAACATTGCCGATGCCGAAGCTTCGTAGATCCTTCCATGTGTGCGGAACACCTCCTGCCGCCATGTTTCCTTTGCAAGCCATGCGATCACACGGGCTTCGATCGCTGAAAAATCCGCCACAACAAATTTGCAGCCCTTTGCCGGAACGAAAGCCGTCCGGATCAGCTGGGACAGCGTGTCCGGCACATTGCCGAAGGTCAGAGCGATCATTTCCGTGTCCCGTCCCTTTACCATATCTCTGGCAAGGTCCAGTTCCTCGATGTAATTGCGGGGCAGATTCTGTGCCTGCACCAGCCGCCCTGCCCAGCGTCCGGTACGGTTCGCCCCGTAGAATTGCAGCAGCCCCCGAACACGCCCGTCTTTGCAAACGCTTTTCACCATTGCCTCGTACTTCTTTACCGAGGACTTCCCCAGCTCCTGCCGTATCTCCAGTACCCGCCGCACCTTTGCAGGCAGCTCCGATCTTGCAAGCAGTTCCTTGACAGTTTCCTTGTCCAAAGATTCCACCGTCAGTCCGGTCTGTGTTTCAACCCAGCCTTTCAGCTGCCCTACTGCGTTCGGGTTTTCCAGTCCGGTCAGCGTTACCGCCTCCTGCATCAGATCGGAAGTGACCGCACCGGCGATGTGCAGTGCCCCGTCGATCAGATCCATGTCCAGCCGGATACCGGCAGCGTTGATCCGCTGATCCAGTTCCCACTCCCGCTGCACCTGTTCCGGCACAGGGAATGCGGACAGTCGTCTTTCAATTGCCATTTCCGTCACCACGTCCTGTTTGCAGTACTCCCGAAACAGCCGCCACTTTTCCGGCTCGTGGCGGGGCAAAACCCGAGTGGTCGGGTTTCTTGCGTTCGGGGTGTGCGGCGTGCAGAACGTCCGGATCAGGGCCTTGCCCGTGGCAAGCTTACGCTTTTCCTGCGGCAGCCCTAATGCCTCGCCGGTTGCGGCAAGTCCGGCGGTATACCCGCAGTACAGACCGTGCAGCTGTGTACAACGCCACTGAGAAAGCCACGACAGCGGCTCGATCTGAAAATACTTTGACAGACAATACCACTCAAATGCTGCATTGTATGCGTGATTCTGTACATTCGGATCAAACACCGCCTGCACGATTTCTTCCGGCAGAGATTCTCCGCACGCCAAATCGATGATGTTCACATCGCCACCGTCTACGCTGTAAGCAAACAGCAGTATCTCAAAATCATTGGACTGCACATATTTGTACAGTCCGGATTTCGTGATGTCTACACTGCTATAGGTTTCGATGTCGATGCTCAGATGCCGGCTCATGCACCGTAAATGGGCTGACCGGTGATCGGATCAACCGCTGTGTACTGCGGTGCCGGTGCCACCTGTGGATACTGCCCTGCATAGGGGTTCTGCATCGGCTGTGCATAGCCCTGCGGCTGTACAGGAGCACTTACCGCAGGTGCAGCCGCACCCGCATAGGCGTTTGCACCGCCAAAGGCATCTGCTGCGGACACATGGCCGCCCAAGGGCTCGCCGTCCTCCAGCTTTTGTACCGCCTCCAGACCGCAGCCGATCCCGCGCTTGCCGGAGAAGTTGTAGGCGTAGAACGATACGCACACACGGGCATACATACCGCTGTAGATGTCGCCGGCATTTACGACAGGGTTCTGACCAATATCCACGATCGGCACCGGATTCTTGTTTCCGGCAGTGAATACCCAGTGTCCCTTGCACTCTGCCCCGAAGGGTTCCCCGTTCGGACGAACACCGTCCCCGTCATAGATCGGGCTTTCGATCTTCGGCGGCATTACGCCGTTCCACTTTGCCCCGACCCCTGCGTTGACCGCCGCCTGATAAGCGGCGTCCAGACGAGCCTTTGTGGCAACGTCAGACTTCGGCAGCAGTATGGTTACACCGTACTTCGGGTTGCTGCCGTCCGGAGCACTGCTGTGGGGCTGATTGAGGTGTACGTAAGAAAGTCTTACCTTGTCCGTTGTAAACTGATTTGCATTCAAACTCATGATATTTTTCCTCCAAACATTTCTTCTAATTTCTTCTTTGCGTATGGTCTGCGTTTGTCTGCTGCCGGCACGACCGTAGGCTTTCCCGGCGGCTTCACGATGTAACCGCCGATCAGCTCTGTCAGGTGCTTTTTGCCGCACAGTTTTTCCAGTGCCGTCAGATTCAGCGGCTTTCTTTCGTACAGCAATGCGGCATCATAGCCGGACTGTTCCAGTACCTGAAATGCAGCATCGGTATCTGTGAGAGTGCGGTTCGACCTGCCCTCCACAAGCTTCCAGCCGGGGATCTCCTTGCCGGCGATCAGCTGCCTTTCGGCGTATTCCTCCAAGGACTTTACCCAGCTTTGCAGGGACTGTGCCGCTGTGAGGATGCTGCCGATCTCTGCATCAGACAGCAGGGTATCCGTTTGCCGCTTGCCGATCTCCAGCATCTGTACCGCCCGTGCACGGCACTGTGCCTTTGCCCGACAGAACCGGCACCAGTCCCCTGCGTGGAATTCTCCGGTGCCTTTTGCCGCCTGTTCTGCAAGCGGCTTTACCCGATCGCCCCACCGCTGCAATTCGTCTGCGGTCAGACTGTCTGTAGAGATGTTGTCGAGCCGTGGCTGTACAATGTGCATCTGCACTTGTCTGATCGTGTACAGCAGACTGTACTCCTGCACGGCACCGAGGGCGTACAGCCGCAGCTGCGGGTTGTTCTCTGCCGACACCGCCACGCCTTTTCCGTATTTCAGGTCTACGATGTGCAGCGTGTCGTCGTACAGGATCACACAGTCCCCTGTACCGAATCCGCCGGGGACGATATGGGAAAAGTCCAGCCGCTTTTCTACGACTACATACGGCGTTCCGGCAAACGCCATGCACAAGCTGCGTATGTAGTCCACATAGACGTCTGTGTAGCCATCCATTTCCCGTTGATACAGCTCGTCCGACTGGATCTCTGCCAGCCGCTGCTTGTACGCCGAGGGCTTCATGATCTCAAACTGCTTACGCAGTTTCAGTTCTGCCAGACTGTGGGCAAGCGTTCCCTCAGCGGCGTAGCTGCCGGCAGTGTCGGGGAACTGTTTCTCCAGTGCAGCAGACGGGGTGCAGTTTATCCACCGATGTGCACCGGAGGCGGATAAGAATGCGTGTTCTTCCGGCATCAGATCTGCCCTCCCATCTGCCGCAGTCTTCCGGCAAACTCTGCCCGACGGTTCTCCGGAACAGAGGCAAGCCCTGCCGGTGCACCGAACTCCGCCAGCAGTGCCTGCAACTCCGGCTGCTTGCCTGCTTCCATCAGAGGACGGCAGGCGATTGCAAGATCGTTTACGCTGTAGGCACGCACCTGTGTGGGAATGCCGGTCGGCAACGGTTCCTGCTGTACCGGCACCGCAGTGTTAACGGGAACGGCTGTCGGAGCCGGTACGGCCGCAGGCTGCGGAGCTGCGACCGGAGCCGGCTGCGAAGATGCTGTCGGCAGCGGTTCAGACTGCAAGGGCGGTGCCGGCGGATTCAGGGGCTTGCTGCCCGCCAGCAGACCGGCGATCGCCGCCGCCTGTTCCGGTGTGACTGTCAGTGTCATTGTGATTTCCATGATGTTTTACCTCCGTAAAATTGATTATATTGCAACACCATTTACAGGTGTGGCCGTCGTTCTCGATGCTGCCGCAGTAAGGACAGCGTATAGGGATACTAGTTTCCCAAGGAAAGCCCAAAAGCATCACCGTCTTTCATAGATACACCTGTGATCTTAGACAAAAGAGCGGCGTTCTTCCGGCAGCGTTCCGCTGTTCTGGCGGATTCCGGCGGCAGGCGTTCTGCCCGTCTGTGTAAGTACACAAGCAGCTCCTGCACTTCGGTTTCCTCGCTGTTCTCTTTCATAAGGCGAAACAGCTGCCGAGCCTTCTTCTGCGTTACCGGAAAGAACGTTTCCAGACAGAGCGTCAGCCTGCCGCAGGGATAGCAGATGGTAAACGCCCCGTTCGTCTGTCCGATGTGTTTCTCAGCCACGCTTGCATGCCTCCTCGAATACAGCTTTTTCCTTGTCAGCTATGACTGCTTTGTCGAAGTCAGCAATCAGCCGCCGCAGAATGTCCCGCATCATCACCTTGTCCAGCGTGTCGTCGTGCCGGATACTCTCGATCGCTGTCGCGTAGACGTATGATTCTGAGTGGCAGGTTACAGTTTTCTCGGTTTTCATTTGACAAATTCCTCCGTTCGTGGTATGATAAGTATGGTTATTTTTTACCCATGCCCCCGTTACCGGTTGCCGCCGGTGCGGGGGTTTTCTTTGTGCTGCCGCCCCATTGCTCTGCCATTGCTCTTGCAATCCCTGGAAATGTTTTACTTCTAACTTTAGACCGATTTTTTCCACAAACAGTTTCTTCAAAATTTAACGGTTTCCCATATTTGGAATATTTAATTGGTTTTGGTTCTGGCAAGTATATTGTACGCACTAAAGGCGGAAGTCCTCTCAGCCAAAAGCAAGTCCGCTTTTTATGATAATTTTCCAAATCGTTTTGCGAAGTTGCAAAAAAGTAGGGGTGTATGATACAGTCAGGCTTACGAAAAAGTGTTGACATAAACCCAACCGGATTTTCTACTGCCACCTTATCGGCATTTGCATAGTAGCACTGCATAAAAAACACTCCTGCTTTTGCCACACTCCACATCCTGTCTATAACTTTTTCAGGCGGCGTGCGTTTTAGTGATAAATGACGTGTGGTAACATTTGACAAGAACGTGCATGGAGGGTGTGCAATGACTAAATCCCACTTTTTAACATAATGCTTAATTCTATCCATTGTTTCAAACTGACCACCTTGCAACACCGGCAAAACATTGTCTTGTATGTGCCACTCTGGGTGCCCACCCGAGCATTTTTGTATGTCACAGCTGTATGCTTCATGCCCAAGCCGTCGGAATTCTGTGCAAACGCGTTGCGATTCCTCACATGCCACCAGTACTTTCACGTTTCTCATCTCCTTTCTGCGTATTTTCATCGCACTTCGCCTTGACGGCGTTTATCGCCACTCTGGCACGCAGTTCCTTGATGGTTTCGCCGAGTACCTCCGGGATCCCGCCGCCGGCGTAAAGATGCTCCAGCATCGGGAAGTCCGCTCTACTCATGGGCAGGGACAGCAGATACTTTATCACGCCGTTGTACTCCTCAGCGGTCATTTTGAGGGTCATCGGTTGTCATCCTTTCTAAGTTCATCATCCTTGCCATTAGTCAGCCATCGTATCAGCTCTTTATACCTATTCCTGGCACGTTCGTATTCCGTTCTGGCGGCTTCCAGTCTGCATTTTTCCTCTTTCACACGTCTGGCGGTGGGCAGCATGTCCTTGATAATGCAGATGCCGCCGATGGTCCACAGGTCGGCGATGTCCTTCTTGCTCTGGACTGCCGGGTGGTAGCAATAGACGTAGTGGATCTCGGAAAACTCCGCCTCTGTGTACGGGCGGCTGGTCAGGCGGTCAAATTCGGATTGCAGCATGGGTTAGTCCTCCTCTTTTTCCATGATTTCATCGAAGTGTACAAAAACCAGGGAAAGCCTTTTGAGCATTGCTCCCAGTACCTGCTTTGCATCGTGCTTACCGTTGCTGCAATCTGCCACGATATTGGCAACGTATACCGCACCTGTAAGATAGCAAGCTATCACGTCATCGCCGCTGACGTTGCTTATCTTTGAACTCGCGGCGATCTGCTCGTTCTCGTCCATCTTGATGTGGATCTCAATGTGTTTCTTCTTTTCTTCCATGATGATACTTCCTTTCAGGTTTTTGATATGTATACTTCTGCCAGCTGGTGCAAACCATATTCCGGCTGCGTTCCAAGCACCGGCAGAAGTACCGGCAATTCCGGCAGCACGCCGGCTCTTTCTGTTGCGTGGGGCTTGTCCTTTCTGCCGCTTTCGCGGCGGGTAACTATTCGGTTTCGGTTTCTGCATCATCTTCGCCGGATTTCCACGGGTGCTCCCGTGCCCAGTCCATGGCGTCAATGACCTGTTTCCGCTCCTCCGGGTGGTTGTAAATGTACTCTGCAATGACCCTTGCGATACGCTTAGACCACACATTGTCCCAAAGGTCCTGCTTTTCCTGTTTGGTCAGGCTGTCCCACGGAACGATCTCGCCGGTTTCTTCTCGAATCAGTTTGCTTGTACTCATGCTGCACGCTCCTTTCTGTACAGTTTATGCGAGTGCCGGCTTGTCTGTTGTCACGCCCCGACCAGCAGCAGCCGGAACGTTTCCCTGCCCTTGGGCGTGACAAGGTCCTGTGTGCCTTTCCACTGGGTTTTCTCGTTCATGCACTCTTTCCGCTCGAACAAGCCGTCCGAGAGGGGCTTTGCGTAGGCGGTCAGCCTGCCCTTTTTGTCGCGGTACATGTACTTCTTTTCCAGCAGGAACGCCACGAACTGATTCTGTTTTACGCCCAGTTCTCCGGCGGTTTCCCGAATGCCGGTCAGCAGGTTCCGGTCAACCAGTTCGTCGAAGTATTCCGCTTTCGGCTTCATGATCTGGTTTTCCACTGTCAGTGTGGAAACCGTGATCTGCATCTCTTTCAGCTTGGCGTTCGACAGCTGCAAGGCTCTTGCCATGATCGCATCAGGGCTGTTCCACTGTTCTTCCACGGCAATGAAATACTGTCGCATCTGCTTGCCCTTGTCCGTCCGCTGGAGCATACAGAGTTCCTTTGCCATGGGGATTGTCAGCTGGTGGTCGGTTCTGGGCTTGCCTGCCTTGCCGTCAGACCTATCGCTCAAAAATGAGCAATAGTCCTTTCCCTCTGAAAAGCCGTACTCGCACATTCTCGGAAACCAGTCCTTGTAAGCAGTCTTGACTTCCAGTGCCTCATACAGTTCCCGTCCCGATACCGTCGGGCGGTCTGCGTTGTCGTAGTGGATCTGAATCAGGTCTTTCATGTTTCATCTTCCTTTCTGTTCACGCTCTGCTGTGCTCCTGCACATCGTCCTTGTTCTGCACCCGAAACTGCTGCCCCTCGACTTCCTCTCTGGCAAGCTTATAGCCGTCGAGAACGCCGGACAGATAACTGAACCGTTCCAGCGGTGCGACCACGTCCAGTGCTGCGTGGATCAGCTGCTGTGCTACTCTGGTTGCTGTCATAAGTATCACCTCACTTTTTTGAAACTGTGGAGCGTCCGGGAGTTGCACCCGAATCGTACTCGTCGCTCCGTCTGCGGCGGGTGTACCAGTCCGCCGCATGGAAATGAAAGGAGGTATTCGCCACAATGGCGATTGAAGATGTTGGTAAGCGGTTTTGCGTCATGCTCAGGACGTGGAAACGCGGCTTCATTACAATTTGATTACATTTTTGTCGAATCCTGTCGAATGCTTGCATTTCACAAATGAATATGGTATAATGAAAATATCAATTTTTTAGGAGGATGTACCACTATGAAATGTCCGTCATGCGGCAGTGAAAACGCTGCCGGAACAAAATTCTGTAGCCTGTGCGGCACAAAGCTTCCGTTGGACGGTGCTGAACAGCCGACCACCGCACAGTCTGCACAGCAGCCCGTTCCACCGACCCCGCAGCAGCCCAACACATATCAGAATGCTGCACCGCAGTACCAACAGTACCAGCAGTATCCGCAGCCGCCGAAGAAAGAACCGCTTAGCAAGCAAACTTGGTTTGTCGTGCTAATGCTCATTCTGGTGTGGCCCGTTGGTCTGATCCTGATGTGGTGCAATAAGAAAGAATGGAAGCTGCCTGTAAAAATCATCATCACTGCCTTTTTTGCCCTGATGCTTATCATCGGTGCCGCATCTGGCAGCGGCAGCAGTTCTTCTGACGATTCCAGTTCTTCCCCTGTTGTGACTACGACAGCAACCACAACGGAAGAAGCAACGGAAACGGAAGAAACCACTACTGCACAAGCTGAAGATGCAACAGATGCACCAACGGAAGCACCGACAGAAGCGGCTGCTACGGTTGACATTACCAAAGAAGGCACATACAAGGTCGGCGTGGATATTTCCGCCGGAGAATACTGCATCTTTGCAATGGATTCCAATTTTGGCGGATACTACAGCGTAAACGCTGACAGTGTCGGCGACAGCATCATTGGAAACGAAAACTTCGATTACAACGCCTTTGTCACTGTATCTGACGGACAGTATCTTGAACTGAACCGTGCTATGGCAATTCCGGCAGAACAAATTGCCGGCAGCCCATATGCCATTATGACAGACGGTGAGGGCGAATTCCGCATCGGCATCGACCTTCCGGCAGGAGAATATAAGCTGGAATCTACAGACGAGATCGACGGCTACTACTGCGTATATGACAGCAGTGCACCGGATGCTCCGATTGTCACCAATGAAAATTTCAGCGGACAGTCCTATGTTACCGTTTCTGACGGACAATACCTGCTGCTGTCCAGATGCAAAATTGCAAACTAATCAGATTTCTCTCTGCTTCCCCAAAAGCCTACCGCTTTGCGGTGGGCTTTTTTGCTGCCTTGTCTACAATGACTTCAAAGGTCCTTCGTGACGGAAGATATAGCAAAACCTCGAAGTCTGTAGCAGGCAGTGCACTTTCTCAAACGTAAACAGTTACTCACAATTCATGCGGTATCGTTTTTCTTGTATTCCCTGCTTCAGTATGGTATAATGGAGCGAGGAAGGGGGTGAATAATATGAAGTTAGACTATGACTGTTTACGGTCATTGCTGTTAAAGTTGGAAGATTTTGAAAATCTTGATGATGATCTGTGCTATCAGTCCATGACACTAGATGATATGGAAAAAGCACTAACAAACTTTTCAAAAAACGAGATTGCATACGCTACTTTGAAAGCCAAAGAAGGTGGTTTGATAAACGCAAACATCGTGAATGCAGATGATTGCATTTATACATGCATCTATTCCAGCTTAACTTACGATGGACATCAATTCCTTGATAATGTCAGGAACAACAACATCTGGAATAAAACAAAATCGATTGCAAAAGAATTAGGGTGCACTTCGTTCCGTTCGTTGTTATCCATTTCCGAAAAAATTATTCTTGCTATGATTCAGTCGCAATTATAGGATTTGCATTCTCATCGGTTACGGCAAATTCTTTCCTTGTGGTAAGAAAGCAGCCATTTGGCATCTGACAATTTCCTTTTTGGCACTCTGTATTTTTCTGCGGATCACACAGATACAGAGTGCTTTTTTCATCGGTTTTCACTGCTTTTCACCCCCTCAGTATCGTTTTCCCCTAAGGGGAGATACAAGATTTTCAGCGTTTACGCATCTTTGCGTTTGCTGTAATTATATTATACGCTCATTTGCGTATACTGTCAAGCGTTTTTTGCACTGAAAAATACACAAAGATGCGTTGCTGTTTCTGTTTGATTTGCACAAATGCGGACTTTCAGAAGATTTCACGTCAATTCACTATTGACAATGTACGCAAAAATGCGTATAATAATATTTGGAAGGAGGTGATTTACTTGTTACAAGATAACTTAAAGAAACTAAGAGAAGAACGTGGCTTGACAAAGCGAGAACTGTGCGAAAAAACAGGCATCTCCGAACGTGCCTACCTTACATATGAATTCGGAGAGCGTGAGCCTAAAATCAGTGTTGTTCAAAAACTCGCCGACTTCTATGGCGTGTCCACCGACTATCTTTTAGGCAGACCAGATGCCAAAGAGCCGGTCGATCCGATCGACAATCTGATGACGGTAGACGAAATGGAAAAGGACCTGCTCCGAGAGTGGCTAAGTCTGGACGAAGCTTCCCGAAAGTCATTCTTGGACGTGCTGCGGAAGATCGTTGTTGCCGACCAGAAACGGCAGACTGCCGCATCAAAGCGTGCTGCCTATCTGCTCCGCCGCCTGAGCCGCCACAAAGTTTCTGCCGGTCTGGGTTACAACCTGGACGACGACGACAACTGGCAGGAGGCAGAGGTTGTGGAAACCGCCGCCGTGCATCAGGCGGACTTTGCCGTGGAAGTAGACGGGGACAGCATGGAGCCGGACTATCTCAGCGGTGACATTCTGCTGGTGCAGTCTACCCCGACGATTGAAGTGGGCGAAGTGGGCGTGTTTACGCTGAACGGTGACGGCTACGTCAAGGAACTGGGCGAGAGCGAACTGCTCTCCCGCAATCCGGAGTATGATCCCATACCGATCCACGAAAGCGACAGCCTGCAATGCTGGGGACGTGTCATCGGGAAGACGGAGCTGATGTGATATAGAAACAACGCCCTGCCAAGACCGGCAGGACTAAAACAATAGAACAGGAGGAAACGCCCATTGCTACAAATCGAAACGCTCCGAAAAATTGCCGAGGACAATGACCATGTCATTCTTACACAGCACAGTGCTGTCCGGCTCTTAGAACGCCAGATACGCTATGAAGATGTGATCGCAGCAATTTCCGGCGGCGAGATCATCGAACAATATCCGGACGATTATCCGCACCCCAGCTGTCTGATACTGGGCTTTTCCGTTTCCGGGAAATATCTGCACGTGGTCTGCGGAACAGACGGCGAATATCTGTGGATCATCACCGCATACTATCCGTCAACAGACAAATGGGAAAGCGATTACAAAACAAGGAGGAAAAAGGCATGAATTGTTTTTACTGCAAAGGTGACATGGTTCCTGACTTCACCACCCACGTGGCAGAACTGGAAAACTGCATCGTCATTATCAAACACGTCCCCTGCCTGAAATGCTCCCAGTGCGGCGAGGTGGTCTACACCGGTACAACGCTGCAAAAAATCGAACAGATTCTGGAGAAGTGCAAGGCAGCCATGACCGAAGTCGCCATTGTGGAATATCAACCGGCGGCATAACTTGATTGACTTGTCTACTCAGGTAGGACTGAAATAAGATCGCTTGCCCCGCCCTGCCGCCCACCACGGCAGGGCATCACTATAGAAAGGAGCACCCCATGAAAATCGCAGCGGCGTACATTCGTGTGTCCACCGACGACCAGATCGAATACTCCCCCGACAGCCAGCGGAAAGCCATTCTGGACTACGCCAAACGCAACGACTACATCGTGCCGCAGGAGTACATCTTCGTGGACGAGGGCATCAGCGGCAGAAGCACCAAACGCCCCGCGTTCCAGCAGATGATCGGCACGGCAAAGCAGAAAAGCCACCCCTTCGATGCGATACTGGTGTGGAAGTTCTCCCGTTTCGCACGAAACCGAGAAGACAGCGTAGTCTACAAGTCCATGCTCCGGAAACAGTGCGGCGTTGAAGTGGTTTCTATCTCCGAGCAGATCGGAGAAGATAAAACGTCTATCCTGATCGAAGCCCTGCTGGAAGCTATGGACGAATACTACAGCATCAACCTGTCGGAAGAAGTCGTCCGCGGCATGTCGGAAAAGGCACGGCGAGGCGGCACGCTTGGACGTGCTCCGTTTGGGTATACGGCGAAAAACGGTGAACTGCTGCCCAATGACGATGCAAAAACGGTGCAGTGGATCTTCAACGCCTTTTTAAACGGCACAGGAATGCGGACTATCGCCACCCAGCTGAACAGCAGCGGCATACGCACCGCATACGGGAAGCCCTGGGAGAACCGTACAGTGGAATATGTGCTGCGGAATATCACCTATGCAGGACACCAGCACTGGACTCCCGGAGGGACAAAAGACATGAAACACGCCGAAAAAATCAAAGGGAATACCATTGTCAAAAACAACGCCCATACCGCGATTGTATCCGAAGAGCAATTCGCCGCGGTACAAGAGAAGATCGCGGAGAACAAACGTAAGTACAAGAAACACGAGCAGCCGGAAGTTGGTATCCCGTTTCTGGGAAAGGGGCTGCTGCGATGCAGCGACTGCGGCGGGGCACTGTGTATGCTTGGTCGTGGCAACGGGATCCAGTGCCACAACTACGCACACGGAAAGTGCAATGTATCTCACTATATCAAGCTGGAATATATTGGAAAGATGATCGTTGACAAGATCAAAAGCGATGTGGAAGCACAGAATTTCCGCACCATACTGATTCCGGAAAACGCTGCGGAAAGTCAGGAGATGCAGGACAACAAGAGAGCGTTGGAGCGTGCCAGAAAGAAACTTGCCCGTGTCAAAGAGGCGTATGAAAACGGCATTGACACGATAGAGGAGTACAGGCAGAACAAAGCCAGAATCCAAAAGGAAATCGAAGAACTGGAAGCGAAGCCTGCTCCGCCGAAAGAAACCCAGGAATCTGCGGCAGAAAAGCTGCGGCAGCGTATCCTGTCAAACGTTACACTTCTGGAATCCGATGCACCGGCAGGGCTGAAAAACGACATGCTCCACACGTTTGTCAGCAGGATCGTATTTGACCGCAAAAACACGCGGTTGGAAGTGGAGTATCACGGGTGATTTCTTATGCATTTCGATTGTCAGCTTTTGCAATTTGGCGGCCCAGACGGAGAGTTGGCTGCTTCGCTACGGTATATGCACCAGCGATACACGGCAAAGCCAGACAAAGTAAAAGGGGTTTTGACAGATATTGCCACAGAAGAACTAGCCCATGTCGAGATGATTTCCGCGATCCTGTACCAGCTGACTGACGGGCTGACACCGGAACAGATCAAGGAAGCCGGATTCGACGCGTACTTCGTAGACCACACCCTCGGACTGTACCCCCAAAGTGCCGCCGGCGTACCGTTCACGGCTGCCTATTTCCAGTCCAAGGGGGATCCGATCACCGACCTGACCGAGGATATGGCGGCAGAGCAAAAGGCACGGAGCACCTACGACAACATTCTCCGGCTGTGCGATGACCCCGATGTCCGCGACCCAATCAAGTTCCTGCGGCAGCGGGAAATCGTGCACTTCCAGCGTTTCGGCGAAGCCCTGCGGCAGGTGCAGGACGACCTGAATTCCAAGAATTTCTACTGCTGCAACCCGTCTTTCGACAGCAGCTGCGGCAAAACCGCCTGCCGGAGAAAAATGCGGTAACACACTTCCCATAAGGCAATGCCGCACAAAGATTGTGCGGTATTGCCATAACTTTCAGATGCTGCTCTGTTTCCGGAGCAGCATTTTTTCTGTTTCCCTGAAAAGTTCACATACCACTCCTTGACTTTTCCCATATTTATGGTATACTAGCATACGGACAGTGTGATTTTCGCCTGTCCATAGAAGAAGGGAGAAGTGGGTATGATACAACTCATTGCAACAGATATGGACGGAACGCTGCTGGACGAGGAGAAGCAGCTTCCGGCACAGCTGCCTGCACTGCTGGAGGAATTATATCGCCGCGATATTACATTTGCCGTGGCAAGCGGCAGGTCGCACATGATGCTGACCAACCTGTTCGGAGAACTTGCCGAAGAAATCATTTTCATCTGTGACAACGGGGCATGCGTCATGTATCCCCATGAAGCACCGTTGCTGCACAGTCTGCCAAAAGATGTCATTCATCGGATTCTGGACGCGTGCCGTAGCCTGTCTGCCGGTGTGCCGGTGCTGTGCGGATTCCATCACATTTACTATCCGGAAAACGACAACGCTGCCATGCAGCATGAAATTCAGCGGTATTACCGCAATCCGCAGGTGGTTCCCTATGACGACCTGTACGCTGTTGACGAACCGATCCTGAAAGTTGCCCTGTGCGACACCAACGGACCGGCAAAGGAAGCCTACCCTGTGATGCACGAAGCACTGGGCGATGCCTATGAACTGCTGATCTCCGGCGACTGCTGGATGGATATTATGTGCAAGGGTGTGACCAAGGGTGCCGCCTTGCAGGGATTGCAGGAGCGTATGGGCATCACACCGGCGGAAACCATGGCATTCGGTGACTATGACAACGACATTTCCATGCTACAGCATGCGGAATTCAGCTACGCTATGGAAAACGCCTCGGAGCGTGTCCGCCAGCAGGCAAAGCACATTGCTCCGGCAAACACCAAAAACGGTGTGGTGCGGGTGCTCTGCGAAACACTGGGGATCCATATGGAATCGCTGTGAGAGTGCGGCTGCCCATAAACCAAAAATGAAATTCTTAGGGCAATACCGCACGCAATCTGCTTGCAGTGTTTCCCTTATAACAGAGGGACGGTGCCGGCATCGTCCCTCTGCGTTTCTTTCGCTGCAAAATTTTTGGCAATACCGCACAAAGAGCGTCTGGCGACTTTGCACGCCATCTGCTTGCAAATTTCCCTTCAGAGCCTGTTTCGTATCTTCCCGCACGCATCTGTCGCACAATCTTTGTGCGGTATTGCCTTTTCATTTCACCTGTTTTTTACCGGCACTTTGCAAAAAAAGCTTTACAAAACCACAAAAATATGCTATACTGTCCTTAACGTTCTGATGATATGGAACGTGAAGGAAACACTACATGTCAGACCGCAATCCGGCATGCGGTTTTACGTTTCCTGAAAGCACTTTTTGCATTTGTCGTCACTGACAGAAAGGAGTTTTGGAATGGAAGCATCTATGCCATTTCTGCTGTGGGGCGGCTTGTTTGTGCTGACGGTTCTGGCGGAATTCGCCACCCAGCAGCTGGTGAGCATCTGGTTTGCTGCCGGTGCACTGGCGGGCTTTCTCGCAGCCTGTTTCGGGGCTTCGCCGGTGGTGCAGATCGTCTTGTTCGTGGTGATCTCTGTGGTACTTCTGATCTTCACCCGTCCTATCGTCCGCCGGATTTTCTCGTTCGGCATCAAGGACACCAACAATCAGGAGATCGGCAGGATCGCCGTCGTCATTCAGACGGTAGACCCCATACACAACACCGGACGCGTCCGGCTGGACGGGGTAGACTGGATCGCAGTTTCTCAGGACGGCACGGTCATTCCCGAAAGCACCAGCGTCCGCATCGAAGCGATCAGCGGTACCAAGCTGTTGGTCAGCCGGCTGCCGCAGACAGAAGAACAAACTGTAAACAATTAAAGGAGAACACACATGGGACTGATTATTTTACTTCTGGCTATTTTCATCATTGTGATTTTTGTCACACGAATTCGCATTGTACCGCAGGCAAATGTCTACGTCGTAGAACGTCTGGGTGCATTCTATAAGGCGTGGGGCACCGGTATCCACTTTCTGGTACCGTTCATCGACCGCGTGGCAAAGCGGGTTTCCATTAAGGAACAGGTCGTAGACTTCAAGCCGCAGGCAGTAATCACCAAGGACAACGTTACCATGCAGATCGACACAGTCGTATTCTTCCAGATCACCAACTCGGTGCAGTTCGCATACGGTGTGGAACACCCTATCGCAGCAATCGAAAATCTGACTGCAACGACCCTGCGTAACATCATCGGTGAACTGGAACTGGACGCAACGCTGACTTCCCGCGACCTCATCAACACCCGCATCACCGAAACACTGGACCTTGCCACAGACCGCTGGGGCATCAAGGTCATTCGCGTGGAACTGAAAAACATCCTGCCCCCTGCTGAAATCCGTGATGCCATGGAAAAGCAGATGAAGGCAGAGCGTGAAAAGCGTGAAAAGATTCTCCGTGCACAGGGTGAACGGGAATATCAGGTCACTGTCGCACAGGGTGAAAAGGACGCAAAGATTCTCCGTGCAGAAGCAGAAAAGCAGACTGCGATCCTGAAGGCAGAAGCGGACAAGGAAGCCGTGATCCTGCGAGGCGAAGCGATCAAGGAACAGAAAATGCGTATCGCTGTCGGTGAAGCACAGGCAATTGAACTGGTGCAGAAGGCACTGGCAGACAGCTTGGTCAAGCTGAACGCTGCAAATCCCAGCGAGGCTGTTCTGAAGCTGAAATCGCTGGAAGCATTCGAAAAGGCAGCAGACGGCAAGGCAACCAAGATCATTATCCCCAGCGAGATTCAGGGGCTGGCTGGTCTGGCTGCCGGTCTGAAAGGTGTCCTCTCTGACAGCCCTGTAACCGCAACGGCTCCTGCACCGGCTCCGGCTGGAAAAACGGCTCCGGCAGCAGAGGCTCCGGTGGAAAACCAGTAAGCTTTCTAAGGCAGTACGGTACAAAGTCCGTGCAGATTGCCTTGATTTTCCATGAAAATATTGTGACTAAAAAGGACGGCTTCGTGCCGTCTTTTTTTGTGGAAAAAAACGATTTTCCGCGAATGCGAATTCTTGGGGCTGTTCCTCTTGCAATCCTGTCGCAAATTGTTGTATAATAGGAGTTACGAGAGAAACGCAGAACAAAAGCATGCCCGCCATGCGGCGTTTCTCCAAAGTAAACGATACTGAATCATATCCGATATTCTGACAGAAACAGAGGTTATACACATATGGTTTTTTCCCGATTGTTTTTCATTTACCTATTCTTTCCCATTTGTTTTCTCTGCTATTTTGCGACAAAGAAAACCTCTTACCGCAATGCAGTGCTGATCGTCTTTTCCCTGTTGTTCTACGCCTGCGGGGACATTTCCTTTTTGTGGCTGGTCGTCGCCAGTGCACTGGTCAACTTCGTGCTGGGGCGTGGCATTGACAAATTCCGCGACAAGGCTCCCGCAAAGGCGTTCCTGGCTCTGGGACTGGTGCTGAATCTGGGCACGCTGGTGGGATTCAAGTACACCGGCTTTTTCATTGAGAACTTGAACAGCTGGTTCTCCCTGTCCATTCCCGTCCCCGACCTGCCGCTGCCGCTGGGCATCAGCTTTTTCACGTTCCGCACAGTTTCCTATCTCATCGACTGTGCGTGGGGCAAAGTCAAGGCGGAACGAAATTTCTTCACGTTCCTGCTGTACGTTTCCTTTTTCCCGATCACCATTTCCGGACCCATCGCACGGTACGAAACCATGCAGGCAGACCTGCACCAGCGGCGGGTGTCTGCCGACGACCTCAGCATTGGCTTCGGACGCATTGCCGTTGGTCTGGGCAAAAAGGTCATACTGGCAGACCGGCTCTCCGGCATCGTAGACCAGTTCCTGGGGAACGATTTCACCACCCAGACCACACTGGGTGTCTGGTACGGTGTGATTCTCTACGCCCTGCAAATGTACTTCGATTTCTCCGGCTATTCCGATATGGCAATTGGCATTGCCCGCATCTTCGGCTTTCATCTGGACGAAAACTTCCGCCACCCGTTCCTCTGCAAGGACATCACCGAATTCTGGCAGCGTTGGCACATTTCGCTGGGGACGTTTTTCCGCGACTACCTGCTGTACGTACCGCTGTTCGGCAAACGCCGGAAAATCGGCGGGCTGCTGCTGGTCTGGTTCTGCACCGGTCTGTGGCACGGTGCCAGCTGGAACTATATCATCTGGGGCATTTACTACGGACTGTTCCTCATGCTGGAAATGGGCATCGGCAAAAAGGGCATGAAAAAGATTCCGGCAGTGCTCCGGCATCTGTGCAACAAGATCGTCATCATTGTTGGGTTCGGCATCTTCTACTGCACCGGCGGTATCGACCAGCTGGGGGATATGCTGCTGGCAATGGCAGGACAGAACGGCACCGGCTGGCTGGACACCATGCTGGTCACTTCCGTGCAGAACAACCTGTTCCTGCTGATCGCTGCCCTGCTGTGCTGCTTCCCGCTGCTGGAACTGCCGAAAAAGATCATGGCAAAAAATCCGGCTGCCAATGTTGCCCTGTCCGTCACCGGCACAGTGCTTGCCGCCGGCCTGCTGGTCATCAGCAGCATTCTCATGGTAGATGCCACCAACACCCCGTTCCTGTACACCAAGTTCTGATCCAAGGAGGGAGAACACCATGGACGAAAACAACAAGCCGCAAAGTGACTTCGATCTGGACGCGGCACTGGCAGAAAAATTTCAGCAGGTACAGCAGGACGCAAACCGTCTGCGTGCCATGAATGACAATACCGATACGCCGGCTTCTTCGCCTGTTCCGGAACCGACTGAGGTGCCGCAGGAACAGCCGGAACCGGAAATCGGATCCCCTGCTCCGGAACCGGAATCACCGGAAGAACCGGCAGAGGAATTGCCACAGTTCGACATCGGGGAAACACCCGAAAAACCGGCTGCTGCCACCGAGGAGGACAAAGCCGCGGCCAAAGAGCGAAAAGCCCGCTACAAGCTGAAACGGCAGATCCTGATCACCAACCGCATCGGTGCCGTTGTGCGGATCTTCGCCATAGGAACGATCATCTTCGGCGGCTCGATCTTCCTGCTGGTGGGCACACGCCCCACGGAATCCGCCGAGGAAAACCGAAAGCTTGCCACGCCGCCCAGCTTCTCCCTCGAAGCACTGGGCAGCGGCGACTATGTGAAAGACCTGATGCACTATTATGAGGACACCGTCCCCGGACGCAGCAGCTTCAAGCACATGATCAGCAAACTGGAAAGCTATCAGGGCTTACAGGGCGAGGACAAGGTACAGTTCTACGGCAACATTGCCCCCGTCAAAAAAGAGGAAACCGCCGATGCGGACAGCAAGACAACGACGACTGCACCGGTTGCCAGCGGAAACCGTTCCACAGAAACCACCACGGCAACTACCGTTGTCACCGAACCGGAGCCGGATCCTGTGGAGATCGGCGATGGCATTGTGCTGGTGGACAAGCGGGCGATCAGCATTTACGGCGGCAGCTTCTCCCGCGGAGAAAAGTATGCGGCAACGCTGAACGAATACAAGAAACAGCTGGGCAGCAAGGTCAATGTCTATTCGCTGGTGGCTCCTACGGCAGTATCGTTCTACCTGCCGGATTCCTACGCGGGCTATACCGGCAGCGAATCCGACAACATCGACCACATTGACGAAAACCTGAAAGATGTCAAGGCGGTCGATGCCTATGCAGCACTGGCGGCACACACGGACGAGGACATCTATGCCCGCACCGACCATCACTGGCTGCCGCTGGGGGCATACTACGCCGCAGAAGCCTTTGCCAAGACGGCAAACGTCAGCTTCGCTCCCCTGTCCGGCTACACCAAGACCACCCTGTCCGGCTATCTGGGCAGCATGTACACGTTCACCAAGAGTGCCGTCCTACAGGAGAATCCGGAGGACTTCACCTATTATACGCCCCACAACCAGTACACCACCCAGTATTATGACACCAACTTCACCAACGAACGGGACGGCAAGCTGCTGATCTCGCTGGACAACGTGGAGCCGGTCAGCTGGTATCTGGTGTTCATGGGCGGCGACGAAAAGATCACCCACGTGAAAACCGATGTCACCAACAAGCGGACACTGGTGATCGTCAAGGACAGCTACGGCAACGCCCTTGTCCCTTATCTCACGCAGTCCTTCTCGGACATCTACGTGATCGATATGCGTTACTTCGACCTGAACGCCGTTTCCTTTATGCAGCAGGTCGGTGCAACAGATGTGCTGTTCGCCATGAACACGTTCAGTGCCACCGGCGGCAACAGCGAATGTCTGGAAACAATTCGGACACAATAAGAGGTTTCACAAATGAAAGAACTGGAATATCCCTTTGACAGCAGCTTTCTGCTGCAAAAACGACGCAAACTGAAAAAAGCCCTTCTGGCAGACGGCTCTGCCCGCATGGAAAAACGCATTGCCGTGCTGGGCGGTTCCACCACCAACGACATTGTTTCCATGCTGGAACTGTTCCTGCTGAACTGCGGCATTCAGCCGGTGTTCTACCAGTCGGAATACGCACAGTACTGGCAGGATGCCATGTTCGATGCTCCGGAACTGGCAGCATTTCAGCCGGATCTGATTTTTATCCACACCACAAGCCGCAACATCACCGAAGCCCCGCTGCCCCTGTCCGCTTCAGAACAGGAAGTACAGGACGCACTGGAACGGCAGTACACCCACTTCACCCAGATGTGGGAACACCTCGCGGCAACATACCACTGCCCCATTTTACAGAACAACTTTGAACTGCCGGCAACGCGGCTCATGGGCAACCGCGACGGGTGGGACTGCCACGGAATGGTGTGGTTCATCTCGGAACTGAACCGGAAATTCGGGCAGTATGCCGCCGCACACAACGACTTCTACATTCACGATATACACTATCTGGCGGCAAGCTACGGGCTGGACGCATGGCACGACAATTCCTACTGGTACCTCTACAAATACGCCATGACGCTGGACGCGATTCCGGAATTTGCCTACAGCCTGACACGAATCATTCGCTCCATTTACGGCAAGAACAAAAAGGTGCTGGCTCTGGACCTGGACAACACCCTCTGGGGCGGTGTCATCGGCGACGACGGACAAGAGGGCATCTCTATCGGGCAGGAAACCGCCGAAGCGGAGGCATACACCGAGGTACAGGAATACTGCAAGGCACAGAAACAGCTGGGCGTACTCCTCACGATCTGCTCCAAAAACGAACCGGAAAACGCCAGACTGGGACTTTCGCACCCCGATTCTGTCCTGCACGAGGACGACTTCGTGGCAATCAAAGCCAACTGGGAGCCGAAAGACCGGAATCTGGTACAGACTGCGGCGGAACTCTCCCTGCTGCCGGAAAGCTTCGTCTTTGTGGACGACAACCCCGCGGAACGGGAAATCGTTTCCGCCCAGATCGCCGGCATTGCCGTGCCGGAATTTCAGGATCCTGCGGACTGCATTCGGGTGCTGGATCACGCGGGCTACTTTGAAACCACCACGTTTTCCGCAGCAGATGCCAACCGCAGCGAAATGTACCGTGCCAATGCCCAGCGTGCCCAGATGCAGCAGACCTATGCCAACTACACAGACTATCTGCTGGGGCTGGATATGCACGCAGACATTCGGGATTTTGATGCGGTAGCACTCCCCCGCATTGTCCAGCTGACCAACAAGAGCAACCAGTTCAACCTGACCACACGGCGGTATACCCAGAGCGAAATGGAACAGGTGGCTGCCGATCACAAGCACATTCGCCTGTACGGACGGCTGCGGGACAAGTTCGGCGACAACGGCATTGTTTCCGTCGTTATCGGAGAGATCTCCGGCGACACCCTGCACATCGAACTGTGGCTGATGAGTTGCCGTGTACTGAAACGGGATATGGAACTGGCAATGCTGGACACCCTTGTGGCAGAGTGCCGGAAGCAGGGCATCACCGCCATCTGCGGCTATTACTACAAGACCGCCAAAAACGCCATGGTCAAAGACCTGTTCGGGACATTCGGCTTTACGAAAACCGAACAGTTCGAGAACGGCGACAGCACATGGCGTATGGAAATCGCCGGCTATGAAAACCAGAATCATGTGATTCAAGTCAACGAAAAGGAGCATCAGCAAGCATGACACACGAAACGATTATGGAGAAACTGAACGAAATCTTTCAGGACATTTTTGACGATGACACGCTGGTCATCACAGAGAACACCACTGCCAACGACATTGAGGACTGGGACAGTCTGGAACACATCAACCTCGTCAGTGCTGTGGAAAAGGCATTCGGCATGAAATTCAGGATGCAGGAAGTTTCCGGCATGAAAAATGTAGGCGAAATGGCAGACATTATTGCTGCCCGTGCCGAAGAACCGAAGCCGAAAAAGCGGGGATTGTTCCGGCGGTAAGCGTTTTTTGCTGCTGGAAAAGCTAAGGCAATACCGCACAAAGAGCGTCTGGCGACTTTGTGCGGTATTGCCCTAAAAATTTGACAGAAAAATACAAAGAACGCCTGAAATGTGCAGAAATAGCTGGACATTTCAGGCGTTTTGCTGTATAATGATGATAGGTTTGTATACCATTCGAATCCATTCGGAGGAATCCAGATGCCAAAAGAACAGTTTTTATCTTATCAAAAAGAAAATCATCACCCGTCACAGCCGCCGGTACTGGACGCTGTCGGGTCGGTTCTGAATGCCCTGTGTGTCACCAAAGGATACACTTGGAAAGAGGCGTACTGCAAGCTGATCGCCGTCGCGGGAAAAATCGGGCAGATGCCCCAATATCCCAAAACCATTCGGGAACTGCTGCATGAAGAAGGGTTCTTTTTGCAGGCAAAAACCAATGTCAACAAGTGTATACGGGAGATCATTGCCGATTGCAACCACAGCTTTCATGACGGCGAAGTGGTCATACTGAATTTGTCCGTCGGACACACGAACACGGACGACGGGGAATATTGTCCCCTCGTGCCCCACGATCTGGGCGGACAGACAAAGTATGCCCTGCACTTCCTACAGGACAACAGAGATCGGATCGCCCGTGAAGTGTGGGTTGCTTGGAAAGATGGACAGGATCACAGCCCCCTGCCGCAGCAGCAGAGCCGTACACAGAGAAAGGAACTGAAACTCCACATCGAAGAAAATGAATCGTTGGTAGTCCTGAACGAAAATCCCAACGACAACTACATTGGAGATTGTGCCGTCAGAGCCTTTGCAGCAGTTCTGGAGATCCCGTGGGCAGAAGCCATAAAAAGGCTTGCCGAAGCTCAAAACTATGCGGCGACCATTCTCAATGGGAAAAAAAACATCGATGCCCTTTTGAAAAAAGAGGGGTTTGAGAAATTCGATGCCATGAAGCGAAACGGAAAGATCCTGACCGGCAAGGAGTTTTGCAGCCTGATTCACGACATGTTTCCGGCGGGAACAAGAATATACGCGTATTCGGGAAGAAGCCATGTAGTTGCCATTCTGGTGTTTGACGGGGAATACAAAATCGTGGACACATGGGACAGCACCAACCGAAAAATCATAGAATACTGGGCAAAATATCCCCAAAAGCCCAAAAGACCGAGAAAAGCAGAAGCACCGACAGAAAAACTCACAGCACTCTCTGTCGGCATGACCATTCAGCACAAGACCTTCGGGAACGGCAAAGTGACTGCCCTTTCTGATACCATTGCCACCATTCAGTTTGCCGGCGGTGTCGAGAAAAAGTTTGCAGTCGCTTGGGTGCTGGGGAATTGCAAAGGAAACACTGCCTGAACTTCCATCGAAAAAGAAAAAAGCTGGTATCCTGTACAAGGAAATACCAGCTTTTTGTATTCAGTATCGCCTTTATTTCGACGCCATTTCGCCCAACGTCCGAATCATTTCCAGATCGTCCTGTGTCACACGCATGTTGGTGCAGAGTTCTCTGCCCTCGGCGGTAGTCAGGCTGATCTCGATCACGCTGCCCTCGTTGATCGCCTTGGAAGCAGCGGAGAAAAACAGAGGCACTTTCGGGTGGTTCTGCCGAAATTTCGTCAGCATGGTTTTCAGTTGCAAAATCATTTTGGGATTCATCATAAGTCAGTTACTCCTTTTCTGGTATGCAGCGGACAGTGCTCCGATACGTGGGGAAACGGCACCGTGCGGAACTGCATTCGCAGTCCGTCCAGCACCAGCAGCTTTCCCGTCAGAAGCGACGGAATTCCCAGCAGATACCGAATTGCCTCCGCAGCCTGTATGGTGCCGATGATGCCGGCAGTGACACCAATTACCGGAATGGGTGCCGGTGCATTGTCCTCCGGAACCTCTCCGAAAATGCAGCGGTAACACGGCCCCTTTTCCGGCACATATGTCATCACCTGTCCGGAAAAGCCTGTGATGCCGCCGTGCACAAAGGGCTTTTCTGCGGAAACACAGACATCGTTGATCAGAAATTTGTTCTCCAGCTGGTCGGTCGCATCAATGACAATGTCATAATCCGGCAGCACCTGCCGCAGGTGTGCCTCGTCCATAAACTGAGAGTACGTCTGCACATGCACCTGTGCGTTCAGTCCGTGGAGAGATTTCGCGGCGGAAACGGCTTTGTTCTGCCCCAGACGGGATTCCTTGTGTAGGATTTGCCGCTGGAGATTGGACAGCTCCACGGTATCGCCGTCCGCAATGCCAATGGTTCCCACACCGGCTGCGGCAAGATAATACACCGCCGGACTGCCCAGTCCGCCTGCTCCGATCACCAGCACACGGCTGCGTTTCAGAGTTTCCTGACCAGCTTCGCCCAGTTCCGGCATCATGATCTGGCGGGCATAACGTTCCTGTTCCTGTGATGTCAGCATGATGCTCCTTTCTCTGTTGCCTAAAGGCAATACCGCACAAAGAGCATCTAGCGACTTTGCACGCCATCTGCTTGCAAATTTCTCGTCATATTTCACCAAAATGCTCGTGAATACATCCAGTATTCACTCCGCTTTTTGTTTCATCTGACGAAAAATTTGACGACGCATCTGTCGCACAATCTTTGTGCGGTATTGCCTTAAAAGTGTGCCTGCAAGCCCGTCAGGTCTTTGATGACTTCTCCGGCAAGGATCAGCCCCGCCACCGACGGTACAAAGGCACAGCTTCCCGGAACCGGTTTGCCTTTCTCTGTCCATTCCGTCCGCTGCAACGCTGCCGGCAGTTCCTTGGAATAGACCACTTTCAGCTTGGGAATTCCCCGCTTTTTCAGTTCCCGCCGCATCACTCTCGCCAGCGGACAGACAGAAGTCTGCATAATATCTGCCACTTCAAACGCCGTGGGATCCAGCTTATTGCCGGCACCCATGGCACTGATGATGGGCGTTCCGGCGGCATATGCCTGCTCCACCAGCCCCAGCTTTCCGGAAACCGTATCGATCGCGTCCACCACATAGTCATACTGGGTGAAGTCAAAATCCCCTGCGGTTTCCGGCAGGTAGAATTTCTGATGCTTGGTCACGCGGCATTCCGGATACAGCAGCCGGATCCGTTCTTCGGCAGCGTCCACCTTTGCCATGCCAATGGTGGCACGGGTGGCAATGATCTGCCGGTTCAGATTCGATGTGCAAACAGTATCGTTGTCGATCAAGTCCAACGCCCCGACACCGCTTCGTGCCAGAGCCTCCACGGTATAGCCGCCAACGCCGCCAATGCCGAATACGGCTACCCGTGCCTGTGCCAGCCGTTCCATAGCGGCTGTGCCGAAAAGTAATTCTGTTCTGGAAAATGCATTCATATATGTCTATCCTGATACTTGGTCAAAACTTGGCGAACTTCTTCTTTATGTGCCAAAAACGTTCCCACAATTTTCGGATCAAAGTGTGTTCCGTTGGATTCCTCCAGAATCCGGAACGCCTTTTCCACCGGAAACGCTTCCTTATAAACACGCTTGCTGGTCAGGGCATCAAACACATCGACCACCGCCATGATTCTGGCACAGAGAGGGATCTCCTCGCCGGAAAGATGATACGGATAGCCGCTGCCGTCCCATTTCTCGTGGTGGTACAATGCCATTTCCTGTGCCACTTTCAGGTAGGAGTCACTTTCAATATCGGTCAGCGTTTTCTCAATGATCTCCCCGCCGGAAAGGGTATGAGTCTTAATGACTTCAAATTCATCTTCTGTCAGTCTGCCCGGTTTATTCAGCACCACGTCCGAAATCTTGATCTTTCCGATGTCGTGCAGCGGTGCCGCCTTGCACATGCGTTCCTGCATCTCCGGTGTCAGTATTTTTGCATACTCCGGCATTTCCGCCAGATATTTCACCAAAATACGCAGATATTCGCTGGTTCGCTTGACATGCTGACCAGTGAAATCATCCCGGGATTCCACCATATCGGCAAAGTTGACGATGATCTTGTTCTGGATCTCCTGAAGCCGCCGATTAGAGTTCCGCAGAGATTCCTGCTGCACAAACATTCCCACACAGCTGTCCAGTGTCAGCACGAACTGATGCATTCTCTGCACCACGTAATCAAATGAATTGGCAAACACTACCAGATAACCATACACCATCTGCTGATTGTGCACGGCATAAATGACCACAGGGTCTGTTCTTTCGGTAATGTAGTTCCAGTCCGGCACCAGCTGCCGCTGCGGAATCTCCTTGACTTCGGTGTTTTCCTCCCCGTAAAAAAAACGGAGTGATGTCACTTCTTCTGTAAACGGTTCAGTTTCATAAGTATGCCCGTTCTGATCCCCGTGAAAAAAACCTGCATTCATGCAGAGATAGGTATCCGAACGAATATAGTACCGGAGAATCTCATTGACTTTTTCCACATCCTGTTCAAATGTCAGCTTTGTCAGCATATTGGTCATGGAACGATCGTACTGGGCACTGTTGTTCATGCGGGAATAGATCGAATTCACGGCAAGACCGACTGCCTTCATGGAAAATTTCCGGCAGCCGCAGGATTCGGAAACATCCAGCGTGTACGGAAAAACATATTCCCGCTTCATTTCTTCTCCTGCATTGGCACGTTCTATCAGCTTGGAGAGAAAACTGCCGAACCGATCCAGGTTTCTGCGGCAGGTCGTCAGCCGCGGGAAATTATACTGTTCCTGCACAATGCCGTCGAATCCGGTCACGATCACATCTTCCGGCACACGAATGCCCCGTTCCTCCAGAATTTCACACACGGTGATCGCCATAGAGTCGTTGATGCAGACAATCGCCTGCGGCAGACCCTCCGGATCGGCAAGAAAGCGTTCCATGACTTCCTGTGTGGGAATACTGTAGAAATTCCCATAGCCAAACCACTTTTCGTCAAACGGAACGCCGTGCTCTTTCAGCACGTCCCGAAAAATCATTTCCCGTATTTCCGAAGCGGGATTGCCCTTAAAGCCGGCAATGCAGGCGAACTTGGTGACGTGGTGCTGTTCGATCAGGTGCTTCACCAGATACCGGAACGCATCAGCTTCATCAAACGAGATCCGGATCCCGCCGGAATAGCGTTCTGTCGGTTCTATCAAAAATACCGGTTTCCGGTGTTTCTGTGCCGCCGTCAGAATGTCCTCCACGATCGCACGGCATTTCAGACATTGGGTATAGATCAAAACCACATCGATCACCGAAAAATCCATCAGCTGAAAAATGCTGGCTTCCCCGCGGTCGAACGCCGTATCCCGAAACAGATCTGTTGTGGTATTGAACAACAGGCACCGCCAGTTCTTTTCCAAAAGCGACTGATACAGCGGGGCTATCATGCTCTGTGTATTTTCGTTTTGTATTTCTGACACACAAAGTGCAGCCACCTTGTATCCATTGATCATATCCTTTTCCTCCGCCGAAAATTCTCCGGACAGCCCTGTGGGCTGTTTCTGTTGTCATTTCTTCCCCATTGCAACGTTTTCTTTATTGTAGCATATTCCAATTCTGCTGTCAATCTGTATTTCCGGAATGTCCGGTGTGTCTGTTTATTTTTTTACAAACACGCAAAAAAAGCACTGCATTTCGCAGTGCTTCAAAGTTTCTGTTTTATGCGGGAGCTGGTGTTCTTACAGCAGCAATTCCCCCAGTGTTTCCACGCTGTCGGTCACCCAGTCTGCACCATATTGTTCCAGTTCGCCGGCTTCCGCGTAGCCGTACCGCACCCCGATGCAGGGCACGCGGCATTCCCTTGCCCCGAGGACATCGTGCTTCCGGTCGCCGATCATCACCGTCTGCGGCGGCTCCTGCTCCGGCAGTCCCAACCGACGCAGTGCCAGACGAATCATGTCCGCCTTGGTTTCGCCCGCCCGATGAATGTCACAGCCAGCCACAGCCGTAAAGTACCTGGACAGGTCAAAATGCTCCAGGATCCGGAGCGTATAGACCTCTGGCTTGGAAGTCGCCACCGCCAGCACATAGCCGTGTTCCCGCAGCTTTTCCAGCAGCTCCGGAATCCCGTCATACACCGCATTTTCCAGCAGCCCTACAGTGGAAAACCGTTTCCGGTACTGTTCCACCGCAAAGGCAGCACGTGCCGGCGGCATGCCGCAGAACTCCTGAAAGGAATCCAGCAGCGGCGGTCCGATAAACGGCCGCAGCTTTTCCGCATCCGGCTCCGGTGTACCGCATTGCTCCAGTGCGTACTGCACACAGCGGAGAATCCCCTCTGCGGAGTCGGTCAGTGTGCCGTCCAGATCAAACAGCAGATACCGGAGGTCTTTCGGTAACGCTTTCATGCTCAGCCTCCCAGTGCGATCATGCGGTCAATACAGCAGCGTGCCTTGGCAATGGTCTTGCTGTCCAGCTGGATCTCCGTGCCCTCGCCGTCTTTCAGAATGTGATAAATGTCCATCAGCGTGGTGGACTTCATATTCTCACAGATCAGCTTCTTTGCCAGCGGATAGAACCGCTTTTCCGGACAAGCATTTTGCAGTGTTTCCGCAATGCTGATCTCTGTGCCGATAATGAATTCCTTTGCGTCCGACTGCATAGCGTAATTCACAATGCCGGAAGTTGAACCGATATAGTCCGCCTGCTCACAGACTGCCGGACGGCACTCCGGATGCACCAGCATCAATGCATGTGGGTGTGCTTCCTTTGCCAGACGCACGTCCTTTGCCGTCAGTGCCGCATGGATCGGGCAGCCGCCCTGCAACAGCTTGATCTTCTTTTCCGGCAGCTGCTGCTGGACAAAGGAACCCAGATTGCAGTCCGGAATAAAGAGGATCTTGTCATTGCTCAGCTGCGAAACGATCTTGACCGCAGAAGAAGAAGTCACGCAGACATCGCAAATGGTTTTCAGTTCTGCGGTGGTGTTGATGTATGCCACAACGGTATAGTCCGGATACTGCATCTTCACCGCACGGATCATCTCTTTATCCATCTGTTCTGCCATAGGACAGCCTGCCGTGGGGTTGGACAGGTATACGTTTTTTTCAGGAGAAAGGATCTTCACAGTTTCCGCCATGAACCGCACGCCGCACATGAGCACGTTCTTCTGCGGTGTATCCTTTGCCTTCACGCTCAGAGCATAGGAATCTCCGGTAAAGTCAGCAATTTCCAGAATATCACTGGTCTGATAGCTGTGTGCCAGAATACAAAAGTCGCGTTCTTTTTTCAGCCGCAGGATCTCCTCTTGAATCTCACGTATTTTCATAATCTCAATTCCTTTCGGGACAGTGTACTTCATGCCACAATTTCTCATCTTCGCTAAAAAATATGTGATTTATACTTGCATTTGCAAAAATAGATAAACTTATTCTAGTATAGCATAACAAATGGAGTTTGTCAAGATTTTCACAGGATATTTACATAGGAAAATGCTATGTTTTGTTTCTGTAAAGGCAATACCGCACAAAGCTTGTGCGTAAGGTGCGTTGTCAGATTTTTCGACAGATTGCCCAGAAATTCCGCAGGCATACTGCCGTATGGCAAGGGATTTCTGGGCAATATGACGGAAAATCTGCACGCAGATTGCGTGCAAAGTCGCCAGACGCTCTTTGTGCGGTATTGCCTAAATACAGTGTAAAACTGCCGGACGTACTTTATGCAGGGCTGCCATAGAAGGACGAAGGCATATTTCAGCCCTTCAAACAGAATCCACATTTTTCACTTCGGAAATTTGTGCAAAAAAGGCACTTCACAAAATGCAAAAAGTATGTTATAATGATATTATGCATTTCTTGTGCATTTCCAACAGATTCCCAAAGTGATTTCATGCTTCATTTTAACAATTTTACTATTCACAGAAAGAAGGCTCTGCCCATGCAAAAAGCGGCACGCATCATTGGTATATGTCTTTCCCGCGTACAGGAAGAATACAGGTTGCAATGTATCAAAGCATTCAATCAACATGCTTCTGCAAAAGGATACCGCCTTTTTATATTCAATACAAAATCCGACTTTTTTCTGCCGCCGACCCCGACAGACTTCGGCGAGATGACTGTATACCAGCTGATCCCCTATGATCTGCTGGACGCAATGATCCTCTTTCCGGATACCATTTACAGAGATTCCATTCTGAATGACATTCTGGAGAACTGCCGCAGCCGGCAGATCCCAGTACTGACGATCGATAAGGCTCTGGAGGGCTGCATCAATTTCCGGTTCGACTATGCCAACTCGTTTGAAAAACTCTGCCGCCATGTGGTGGAAGTCCACCACGCCAGAACGCTGTTCATGCTTGCCGGATTTGCAGAAAATAATTTTTCCAATGAACGGATCGCCGCATTTCAGAAAGTCCTGCAAGAATACGGGCTGTCGCAGGAGAACTGCCGTATTGCATACGGGGATTTCTGGGAAAAGCCTGCAATAGAAGCCATGGAAAAGTGGTTTGTAGAAGATAAACTGCCGATCCCTGATGCAATTATCTGTGCCAACGACACCATGGCGATTACAGCCAGTCAGTTTCTGCAAAACCTCGGCTATCGGATACCAGAGGACTGCATCATCACCGGATTTGACGGTATCTCACATGCAAGCTATCACGTGCCGCACCTCACCACCTGCACGCAGGACTATGACACCATGGGACGGCTGGTCATCGAAGCAGTAGAAAAGCTGTGGCTGGGACAGCCTGTAGAACCTTCCACCGTTGTGGATTTTTACGTGCGGTTCTCCCAGTCCTGCGGCTGTGAGGCAGTCGGCTCGGTCAATGTCAATACCATTTTGCAGAACGTGCTGAATCAGCTGAAGCTTTCCAACGAACGGCAGGAGCTGACATGTCAGGTACAGTCCGCTGTCACCAGCATGTCCTCACTGTCGGAACTGCCGGAGATCATTCTGGATAAATTCATCTTCCACACCATAGTCTTTGCCCTGAATGACGACCTGTTCCGTGCTCCGGAATTCGGCGAGGGAAAACAGAAAAAACAGGCATTCAGTGAAAATGTCAACGTCCTCTGCCAGCGGTACTTCTGGAATCCCGAGGAGCCCTGTGTGACCTCCCGAAGCACACTGATCCCAGATCTGAACAGGCTGCTGGAACGGGAAGATCCTGTGATCTTCAGTGCCCTGCATTTTCTGGATCTCACTATGGGCTACTGTGCATTCCAGACGGACATCTCCTATGATTCCTACGAAAAGATCAACAGCTTCATGAATGCCATGGGTTCTGCACTGGGGATCTTCCATTCCCAGATGCACACCAAATCCATCAATATGCAGCTGAAAAGCGTCAACAGCGAACTGGAAAAGCTGTATGTGCACGACCATATGACCGGACTTCTGAACCGCCGCGGTTTCTACCGCCAGTTCCGGCAGCAGCTGACGGAGAACAAGGGAAAGGACATGAGCGTGATCATCATTTCTGCCGATCTGGACGGACTGAAGCACATCAACGATACCTACGGACACACCGAGGGCGACAACGCCATCAGCACAGTGGGCAGAGCATTGATGACCAGTGCCATTCAGGGAGAAGTCTGCTCTCGTTTTGGCGGGGACGAATTCACCGTTGCCGGTGTCATTGCAGACATGGACGACAACTATTTCGAAAGCTTCCGTGAGAGATTCCGTGAGTATCTGCGGCAGTATAATCAGATCTCCCGCAAACACTATCTGGTGGAATCCAGTATCGGCTTCTGCTTTCAGAAACTGGAAGACGAGATTGATCTGGATCAGATGATCAAAATTGCCGACGACCGCATGTATGAGGACAAAGTGCAGCGACGAAAAGCCCGCTGCTGATCCGACAAAAAGGTGGTGACATTTTATGCATGAAAAAGAAATCGTTTCTTCTGCCCTGCTCTACCGCGATCAGACAGACCTCAAAAATTTTCTGAAGGAACAACGCCGCACAGCTCCGCCGGATTGTTCATGGCTGGTCCTGATACATACCTGTTGTCACAGTCCCGCCAGTGCCGTCGCGATCGCACAGCACGTGAAAGAAGTTCTTCCCGATGCCGCAGTTCTCGGCACCAGTGCAGCCGCCGTCATTCATCACGGCAGCATCTATACGGACCAGTGCCTGCTGCACATCACCCGATTCCGCCGGACACGTCCGGAAATTTTCCGGCTTTCCCTGGACGGCAAAACACCGGAGGAGCTGGCGGAAGAAGCCGCAGAGAACTTCCCCGCAGACAGCCGTGCCCTGTTTGCATTTTTCACAGATCAGTACATGCACATGCAGCCATTCCTGCAACATCTGGAACAGCTGCGGCAGCACATTCCCGCTGCCGGCGGCATGATCAGTGCCAACACATTCGGTGCGTTTTCCTTTGATGAAAGCGGGGTTTATCCTCACAACGCCGTGTTTGCCGTTCTGTGCGGCACCACGCTACGCACATGGAGTGGTGTAGTTCAGGGGCAGGAAGCATTCGGCGAAACATATACCATTACCAAAACGGAACAGGACAGTATTCTGGAAGTAGACCACCAGCCGGCATCTCAATGGTTTCAGCAGAAGCTGGAGGAGATCTGCCACACTAAGCCCTGTCCGATCCGTTCGGAACTGCTGATGCGGTTTCCGCTGGCATTACAGCAGACGGGTACACAAAGCCAGTTTTTGAGCTATAGTGAACCGCAAAACCGCATACAGACCTATTCCAACTGGCTGCCGGCAGGCACACGCTTCCGTATGGCATATCTCAGCCCTCTGACTGCTGTGGCAGAGCTGCGGGAGTGCTGTGCAGAACTGAACACCACGCCCTGTCAGACGATCCTTGCCTATCCGGGAACGCTGCACTACTCTGCCATGACAAACTGCACTGCATGGGAACTGCGGGCACTTCGCAGCAGCCGCATTTGCGGAGCATTTCTGCACGGAGAGATCGCCGCGGCAGAAGAACACAATCAAGTCTATGTGGGAGCTGATACGCTGTTCGGTCTGACAGAATCGGAACACGACTATCTGCCCATTGACCAGACCCTGCTGGACGATTTACAGGGACTGGATGCCGACTGGCACAACATCGATCAATATCTGGAACATGCACAGCAGCAAACAACGATTTCCTCTGCTTCCCGACAGATCATGCAGCAGGAGATCCTGCTTCGCAGCAATACATTTTTAGATAAGGAAACGGAGCTGGAAAATCTCGTGAAATTCAAGTTCGACGACAAAAAACATCGATACAACAAGATCTGCATGATCTCCATTGAAAAGGGAATCCTGATCTCCGGTCGCCGTGGTTCCAAGGTATGGAACCAGCTGATGCGGGAAAATATTCAGCAGGTGATCCGTACGCTGCACGACACGGAGCTTTTCTTTTACTGCAACGATAAATGGTCGTTTTTCTTCACCGCCGAGCCGGAATATCCGGACGATAAATTTCTGGAACAGGCAGAAATGGCGTTCCATGAATGCGGCTATTACTTCTGCAAGGAATTGAACATCACAGCAGTCAACGCCTTTTATGTCGTCATCGGCGAAACCGATCTGCTGGAAAAGATACAGCTTTGCATGTCTGCCACGGCAGACCACAATGCCCGCTTTTATCTGTACAACAAGGATAATGCCGAAACCATGAAGCAAATGGACGAAAAGCTGCGTATGACCAACATCATCAGCGATGCCATTTTGTATGACCGCATTGTCCCCTACTTCCAGCCCATTCGTGACAACCGCACACAGGAGATCACCAAGTATGAAGCCCTGATGCGGCTGTCCGACAAGGATCATAACATCTATGCTCCGGGGCAGTTTCTGGAAATCGCCAAGGACTATCACCTGTACCTACAGCTTTCCCAGCTGATGATCAGAAAGGTACTGGAACTGTTCCGTGACCGCACAGAAAGTGTGTTCCTGAACCTGTCCGCCTATGACATCAGTTCTGAAGCCAGCCGTTCCATGCTGTATGAACTGTTGAGCAATCTGCCGCAGGAGGCATGCGGACGCATTACCTTTGAAATTCTGGAATCGGAGAAAATCCGCGACTTCAACGAAATGGTGAACTTCCTGAACGAGATCCGCAAGTTCGGCGTGAAAATTGCCATTGACGATTTCGGAGCAGGCTTCTCCAATTTCACGGCGATTCTCCGCGTCAATCCGGACTTTATCAAGATCGATGGCGACCTCATTATCAACTGCGATAAGGATCCGATGAAGCAGCTTTGTTTGCAGGCAATCTCTGACATTGCCAAGGGCATTGATGCGGAACTGATTGCAGAGCATGTGGAAAACAGCGGCGAACAGCAGACGGTAGAATCTACCAATATCCAGTATACACAGGGGTACTATTTCTCCAAGCCTTTGCCTTATCAGAATCTGGAACAGAAGAAAAAGGACTGATCTACGCCCCAATTTCAAGTGTAAAAAGGGTAGTGTTACGGCGGCAGCAGCCGCCTGTATGCCCCTCCGGGGGAGTTTTGTTGGTCGAAAAATATTATATCTTCGGGTGATACTTTGCCGTATAGTACAAGTGAAACGCGAACTCTTTTCTTTTTTTGCTTCTTTTTTTCTTTTCAGCAAAGAAAGCGGCGAGTCGCCGCTGACCTTACGCCCCAATTTCAAGTGTAAAAAGAGTAGTGTTACGGCGGGCAAGCCGCCTGTATGCCCCTCCGGGGGAGTTTTGTTGATGAAAATTCACAAGGCAAAAAAGGCTCCCCTGAAAGGGCACCCGCAGGGCGTGCCTTGTGCTGAGCTGGCAAGCCGCAGGCTTGACTGAGGGGTTATCTCGTAATCCCTTTACAGCAAGCAAAAGATTCCACAAATCCCTCCATCAGCTTCAGCTGTTACACTGCCCCAAAAACAAAAATTGCCCCACCGGAGAACCACCATTGCTACGGCAGAGTCACACGGGGAGCAATTTCATAAAACCAATTTACTGTGCATCGCCGGCTGCGATCTGCTTGTTCAGTTCTTCCAGCAGTTCGTCCGTATCGATACCATGCACCATGCAGGCTTCTTCTACAGTTTCTCCGCGAGAAGCCGGACAGCCCAGACAATGCATGCCGATTGCCATAAACAGCGGAGCTGTCTGCGGTGCAATATCCAAAATATCACCGATGATGGTTTCTTTTGTAATCGTTACCATAGTCTTACACCTCCTGTCTGTATATCATACGGCAAAGTGCCGCAGTCCTGCACGGAAAGGAAACCTTTTTTCAAGAGTTCCCTGCCGTGACAATCCATAGCGTTCCCTTTCCGGAAAGCACTATACAGACAAAAAGAAAAAGTCGTTTCTTATGGCAATACCGCACAAAGATTGTGCGACAGATGCGTCGTCAAATTTTTCGTCAGATGAAACAAAAAGCGGAGTGAATACTTGATGTATTCACGAGCATTTTTGTGAAATATGACGAGAAATTTGCAAGCAGATGGCGTGCAAAGTCGCCAGACGCTCTTTGTGCGGTATTGCCTTATCTCAATGCAGTCCGTAAGCCTTATGCTTCTTCCTTCATCTTTGCATAGCATGCACTGCAGTAGATCGGACGGCCTTCACGGGGCTGGAACGGCACTCTTGCTTCGCCGCCGCAGGAATCGCAGACAGCAGTGAACATTTCGCGTTCCTGTCTGGGAGCACCGCCACGCTTTGCATCACGGCAAGCCTTGCAACGCTTCGGCTCGTTGGTGAAGCCTCTTTCTGCGTAGAATTCCTGTTCGCCAGCAGTGAAAACGAATTCATTGCCGCAGTCCTTGCATACCAAAGTCTTATCTTCGTACATAGTATAACCTTACCTTTCTCGAGGGTGTCCGCTTGGGATTCCTCGTGCCGGAATGGTCTTTCCGGCTGTTCCATGAAAAATGTTCCGGCGGCAGGATACCGTCCGGAGAATCCCGGTGCAATTACTGCAAAACGCCTTCCGAATGAAGTTTTCGTCGGGCACGCTGCAGTGCATTATCCACTGATTTTACAGAGATTCCGAGCTGTTCCGCAGCCTGTGCATAGGACGCTCCTCCGTAGATCAGCATGCAAACCTGATATTCCCGCCGGGATAAGCGGTTCACCATTGCACAGAACATCTCCGCCGCCTGTGACCGGCTCTGTACCACAGAATCCGGCGGCAGGGCGGTGTCCTGTACCTGAGAAAGCGGAGGCATGTCCGATGCCCCCACAGGTAACGGTAAATTGCGGCAGTGCCGCAACGCAGATACAATGCTGTTTGTAATGCATTTGCCCGCATAGGCAGAAAAAGGTACGCCACGCATGAAATCATACCGACATACCGCAGAAATCAGACCCAAAAAGCCCTCTTGTGCGAGATCCTCCGGTTCAGAAATGCCCTGAAACTGCCGCACCTGATGCCAGACGGCACCGGTATAGCGTTTCACCAGCGATTCCATTGCCCCACGGTCATTTCTCGCCAGGAGCACAAGCTCCTGATCCGGTAGTTGCTCAAAAGGTACCGGCTTCAATACGCATTCCCCTATCAATCCGTGAAATTATTCAGTTTGCTATTGCTCAGGAAGTGCGGCACGCACCCGTTGACGGCACGCACTGCACTTTTCTTATTATATCGGAAAACGGCAGAATTGTCAATATCTATCCTCAGAAATCTTGAAACCCTTGGGAAAACCGGCATTTCCCCCAGTTTTGCCGGCGGCTTTTCTGACAATATGTACAGTTTTATGAAAGGCAACACAAAACGGCAGCCGTGTCGGGCTGCCGCTGGTTCTTTTTCAGGGAATATTTTTCTCACTTCCGCTTCGAACGATTTTTGCGTTCGGTTCCACGCTTGATGTCACACATGCGTTCCTCGCTGGTCTGCTTGAAGCGGGAAAGCATATCCTCGAAAGACATTTCAGAGGGATCCTGCCGCTTTTTCGGCTCCCAGACGTTGGGCTTGCTGCGGCGGGGCAGACGGGACTGCTGTCCGTCACCGTTTCCGCGGAACGGCTTGCCGCCGCGTTCTCCGCGGGGAGCGTGGTCAGAGTCACTGCGTCTGCCGCCGTGCTCTTTGTTTTCTTCCGCCTGCTTCATGGAAAGGCTGATCTTCCCCTGTGGATTGGTGCCGATCACCTTGACACGTACCGATTGCCCCTCTGTCACGAAATCGCGGATCTCGTTGACATAGCTGCGGGAGATCTCAGAGATGTGCACCATGCCCATCACCTTTTCCTCCTCCGGCATTTGCAGCTCCACAAATGCACCATACTTGGTGATATTTTTTACTGTTCCCTCATAAATTTTTCCGATTTCGACCTGCATGTAACTCCGTATCCCTTTCTCTCGCATTTCATTGCTGGGTGTTTTCCTAGGGCAATACCGCACAAAGATTGTGCGACAGATGCGTCATCAAATTTTTCGTCAGATGAAACAAAAAGCGGAGTGAATACTTGATGTATTCACGAGCATTTTTGTGAAATATGACGGGAAATTTGCAAGCAGATGGCGTGCAAAGTCGCCAGACGCTCTTTGTGCGGTTTTGCCCTAGTTTCTGGATGTGTCATAGAACCGGTACTCGTCCGGATAAGCATAGTTGTATTCTTCCCGTGCCAGACGCTCCATATAGCCGTCAATATCGCCGCTTTCGAGGATCCGCTGCAAATCCTCGTTGTCCGCGGTGAGATCGTCGATCTGCTTCTGCACCTGTTCCAGTTCCGTTTTCTTTTCCGCGATGCTGGACTGATTCGACACAATGCTGATGGTACAGCCGGCGATCGCAAGAACTACCGCTGTCCGGCTGATGATCCGAAAGATCAAGCGTGACCGCTTTTTTTCCGTTTTTGTTTCCTCTGCCATGATAACGCCGCCTTTCGTTTCAAAATTCCACTATCATTATACAACATTTTTCTATCTCTCTGCAAGGGTAAATGCGAAAAAAAAGATGCTTTTCGAAAAAGTTTGGCGAAATGTCCAAATTTCCGGTGCAACGGAGTGCAAATACGCACAACACCGTGGAAAAGCGGGCGAAACAGCCGCCGCAAACTGCCGAAAATCCCCGCCAGGACCCGTCCCAGAAGGGGCACTGTGACGCAGCCCAGCGTACAGCGGTACAGCAAAAATCCCAGTACGCTGCCCATGACATAATAGCCGCGGAATTCTCCCCGTGCCAGCACGGTGGAAAAACAGAGCAGTGCTCCCGCCCACAGCAGCAGGAACGCCACATCTTCCAGAGCCGCCGCCAGCTTGCCGTGGGGCAGCAGCAGCCGGAGCGTCCGCAGCACATCGAACACCACGCCCAGCGGGATCCCCAGCAGCACCGCAAAGATCAGCAGCCGTGTCTGTTCCGGCACGGTGAAAAAAGTTTCCAGCTGCATCATCGGAACAGCTTTCCCAGCAGGGACAGCGGACCGCGGCGATCCTTTTCCCCGTATTGCAGCAGCCAGATGTCGCCGGTAATGGTCATGTCGCCGGTTTCCACACTGACATCATTGATGTGGAGATTCCGCCCTTTAATGGTCAGCTCCCCCAGCCCCGTGAACAGATTGATCATGCGTTCATCAAAGCAGTCCACATCAGTCACACCCGTCAGCGTCAGCTTGGCACGATCTTCCAGAATGAGGTTGTGGTGTCCGGTGGGTGCAGGCAGTTGTTCTTTTTTGGTCATATCGATTTCCTCCTGTCACATGGTCTTGCATTCGTTTCAGTGTATGCGGCGAGGAGTGAAAACATGCTTGCGGCGGTATTCAGGCACCCTTTTCAAAACAGGCTCCCCTGAAAGGGCACCCGCAGGGCGTGCCTTGTGCTGAGCTGGCACCGCAGGTGACTGAGGGGTACTTCCGTGAAACCCAACACATTAAGAAAAAGATTCCACGTAGGAACCCCTCCACCGTCTGACGACGGTTCCCCTCCCCTTTCAGGGGAGGCTGATTTTATTCAGACTCTCACTTTTGTGCATAGGCTCCCCTTTAGGGGAGCTGTCACCGCAGGTGACTGAGGGGTACTTCTGTAAAACCTGATACATGAAGCAAAAGATTTCACAGAAAAATCCCTCCACCGCCTATCGGCGGTCCCCCTCCCTTTTCAAGAGAGGCAATTTTATTTTTCTTGACATGTGGGATTTTTTTCTGAAAAGGGCTTGCTTTTTTTTCGGGAATGTGGTATAATGTAAAAGATAATGAATGTTTGCAGGTTTCTGCATCGTTCAGCACGAAGCCGCCGCTGTTATGCTGCCGCTTTGTGTACTCGAAACTAGACGGGAGGAGGGACTTTCCCATGAGCGTACTGGAAATCATTGTTGGTGCTGTGGTACTGCTGATCAGCGTTGTTCTGATCATTATCTGCATGATGCAGGAGCAGAAGCCGCAGAACGCCACTGCTGCACTGACTGGTGCAAGCAACGATTCGTTCTATGACAAAAACCGCGGACGCACAAAGGAAGCACGTCTGAAGAAGATCACATTCATCTGCTCGGTCGTTTTCTTTGTTTTGATTCTGTTTATGGATATTGTAATGCCGCTGCTGACCAAGTAAACGGCAGATTGTCCTGTGCTTCAGGAGCCTGTTTCGGTTCTAGGTTATCTAGGCGGAACAGGCTCTTATGTGTTTTCCGTCCGGAACAGCACAAGTACAGGACTTTTTTCTGACTGCACATCTTCTTTCTGCACATTCGGCAATATCGTCAGAAAAACAACAGCAATGAGAAAGCCGCACAGGGCGGCAGAAGTGAAAGGATTTTTATTTTATGGCTAATACCCAACTGGGCGGGGCTGAAACGATCGACAGCTACCGCAAGAAGATCATGACGATCCTGAAGAAAAGCGGCCGCACACCGGTCAGCGACCGCGATCTGGCTACCAAGTGCCGCACCAACCGCGGCGGGGCTGCCAATTTCCGCAAGGCGGTGCAGGAACTCTGCAAAGAGGGTGCGATCTGTGAACGCCGCCGCGGCTATGTTTCCTCCGCAAACATGGGCTACTATCCGGCAACGATCGTCCGGCTGAGCCGCACATTCGGCTTTGCCCGTCCCGAAGAAGAAGGGGCTCAGGACGTGTTTATCCCCGGCAAGTTCTTACAGGGTGCCATGACCAGGGACCGCGTCCTCATCGGCAACATTCCCTCCCGCAGCGGCAAGCCTGAAGGCGAAGTGCTGGCGATTCTGGAGGAAGCAGACAGCAAGATGACCGGCGTTATCATTGAGGACAACGGCAAGCTGATGTTCCGTGCGGACTCCATGTCCAAGACTCCCATTCAGATCCAGCGAAAGGACAGCGTGATCTATCACGAGGGCGAAAAGGTGCTGGCAGAAGTGGTTTACCGCGGTCAGCGGCACGCCGAGCACAAGGTCAAGATCGTGTTCAGCTTTGGTGTCTGCACCCGTGCAAGCGTCTGTGCCGAAGCAATGGTTGCCGTTCGCGGTGTCAACGTGGACTTTCCGGAAGAAGTCGTTGCCGAAGCCGACCAGCTGGCAAATGCTCCCATTCCGCAGGAGGAATACGCAAAGCGTCTGGACCTGCGGGAAACCCCGATCTTCACCATTGACAGTGCCAAGTCCAAGGACCTGGACGATGCCGTTTCTCTGGAAAAGACCGAAACCGGCTACCGTCTGGGCGTGCACATCGCAGACGTTTCCCACTACGTCCGCCCGCACACCCCGCTGGACAACGAAGCTCTGGATCGCGGCACCAGCATCTACTATGCAAACCGCGTTATCCCCATGCTGCCCACCAGCCTGTCCAACGGCATCTGCTCCCTGAACCCCTGCGAAGACCGTCTGGCATTCTCCGCCCTGATGGACTTGGACGAAAACGGCGAGATCGTCAAATACGAGTTCCGGAAGACCGTGATCCGTTCCGCTGTCAAGGGCGTTTACAGCGAGGTCAACGAGATCCTCGCCGGCACCGCTTCTCCGGAGCTGCTGGAAAAGTACAAGGCTGTTCAGCACATGATCCCGCTGATGGACGAACTGTGCGACATTCGCCTGCGGGAACGGAAACGCCGCGGTGCTCCGGAACTGGAAACCGCAGAGGGTGCACTGGTCATCAATGACGAGGGTGTCTGCGTGGACGTTGTTGCACGGGAACGGGGCAAGAGCGAGTGCATCGTCGAGGAAATGATGCTGCTGGCAAACGAAGCTGCCGCAAAAATGGCACGGGAAAAGAACCTGCCCTTTGTCTATCGTGTGCACGACAAGCCCTCTCCGGAAAAGATCGAGCGTCTGGAACAGGTCCTGCTGCGGCTGGGTGTCGAAGTGCCGGTATTCACCGACATCAAGCCCCGTCATCTGGCGGAGATTCTGGACAACGCACGGGGTACTGAACTGTATCCGGTTCTGAATATCATGGTGCTGCGTTCCATGGCAAAAGCAGCCTATGCTCCGGAAGCGATCGGACACTTCGGTCTGGCACTGAAAGACTATGCCCACTTCACTTCCCCGATCCGCCGCTATCCCGATCTGGCAATTCACCGGATCCTCAGCAACTACTGCGAGAACCCCAACGCCGAAGCGATGCACGAAAAGTACGATGCTTTCGTGATCGAAGCTTCCATGCGTTCCAGCGACACCGAAGTACGTGCCATTACCATTGAACGCAACGCCGACGACTGCTACAAGGCAGAGTACATGCAGCAGCATCTGGGCGAAATTTTCGACGGCATCATTGCCGGCGTGACCGACTTCGGCTTCTACGTGGCTCTGCCCAACACCGTAGAAGGTCTGGTACACGTTTCCACCCTGCCGGAAAGCGACTGGATCAACGACGACAGCATTGCTTTCAAGGAAGAACAGGGCAGTGCATGTTACCGTCTGGGCGACACCGTGCGGGTACAGTGCACGAAAATCGATGTCAACAGCGGCAACGTGGACTTCGCCCTCGTAGAAGAAGGACAGGAAGCCGCCGCCAAGTAAAGGCAATTTTCAATCTCAGGCAATACCGCACAAAGAGCGTCTGGCGACTTTGCACGCCATCTGCTTGCAAAT